>Ga0164241_10000432_pt1 | contig 79811 bp, 78 predicted proteins | sample OricomyardsoilBY_FD_108780 | JGI IMG/M metagenome (GOLD analysis project Ga0164241, IMG submission 108780) | Backyard soil microbial communities from Emeryville, California, USA - Original compost - Back yard soil (BY) | ecosystem: Environmental > Terrestrial > Soil > Unclassified | place: USA... | reverse complement strand
GGGCATCGTTGGCACCGGCAAGCAGGGCATTGTTGGTACCGGCAAGAGCAACCAGGGCATCGTTGGCACCGGCAAGCAGGGCATTGTTGGTACCGGCAAGAGCAACCAGGGCATCGTTGGCACTGGCAAGCAGGGCATTGTTGGTACCGGCAAGAGCAACCAGGGCATCGTCGGCACTGGCCGCACTTAAATTCAGCTAATCAGCTCTCTCGGAACGCCGCCTTCGGGCGGCGTTCGCATTTCCGGGTCTGGCTTTCTGCCCATTTACGCCAGAAACTCGCATGACGGCCAGAACTGCAGTTGCTGAAATCCCAGTAGCTTACGAATAACTATCGAATCGCCCTCACAACTAAGGTCTAAATGCGGAGCGAGGTCTTGTCACTTGATGATGGCAGCGCGATTGATCTCACTGAATTCCTAACGGAGTTTGCGCGCTTGCTTCTGGGCGCCGGAATTTCTCACGATCGATTTTCGCGCCTTTCAGAATTGGCGTTTCTAAGAGCCGCCATCCTCGGCGCGAGATTTCACAACTCGCGAATAAACCAGTCGGCAGTTGCCGCAATGACGGGACTAAACCGAACGAAAGTTAGATCGCTACTTAGAAGTGAGAGTCGGGACCGTAAGCCGATCGAAAGCAAAATCGATCGGGTCATTGCGGCATGGGTTTCAGAGGCGGAATTATTGACCTCGACCGGGCAGCCACGAAAACTTAAGTTAGAAGGGGATAGAGCGTCTTTCTCTTGGCTCGCCAAGCGATACGGCAAGGACATGCCTTCGAAGTCTCTATTGAGAGAACTGTTGAGGAGGCGTCTGGTTCGCGTGAGAAAGGGATTCGTTACTTTGTCTGAATCCGCACGCCGAACTCGTGAAACCAAAAGGCTTACTCAGATCTCACGCGCATTGGCGACGGTGTTAAAGCGCCCGTCTAATGAGTCTGAATCCAGATCGGTTCAGGTATCTACATTTGAAGTAGCTCACTTTGCTACAACCGCTGTTGGTCGTGTGCTACTCCAGAAACGGATCTCCAAGATTCTTCGCGCATTCATGGGGGAAGTGGAGGCAGCCAGTGCCGCTGTGGCCCTAGAGGCCCCTGCGCCCAGCGAGAGCGAGCGGCGTCTTGCTAAGACCAGTGTATTCCTGATAAGCCAAGACTAGAAAAGTCAATGGAATTTTTAGATCTCATCGAGGTGTGAGTATGCAAAAGGAATCGATTGCGTCCGATGCACTAATGGGCAAGTTAGTGAAGTCGATTGTGGAGTTTCTAATTAGATCGGGAATGAAGAGCGATGATCTTGAGCGCGTCTTTCTTGAATGCATTTCTGAAGTAACCACAAGCCCGGCTTCAGGCAGAGACTCTGTTCAAGACTCAAGATTCGTCGGAAACGGCAACGTATCTGCAGAGGTAATTCGAATCTGGCACAGAGACGGAAGATTCTTGGATCGAGAGGCGCGTCCGAGACCGTTGCGCCTCACGCGCGGGCCGCGAAGTCTGGGAGCTCTCGTAAGGAAGCTCGATCCAACAGCCGACCACAAGAAATCGATCAGAGCCATGCGAGCGGTCGGCCTGATTCGTAGATTGCCAGATGGGCGATATATCCCCACAGCCGAGTCTGTAACAATCGATCATCTGCATCCGTTAGCAATAGAGCATGTTGCGAAATCGGTGGTTCGTCTAGTCTCTACAGTTTCCAGAAATACAGATCCTGCTCGTAAAGCCATGTCGCTAATTGAGCGTTATGCCTACGTGCCGGATCTTAGTAAGGCTGAAGCTGTCGCCTTCGCAGACTTCACGAGAAGCCAAGGTATGGCGTATCTCGAAGCCGTCGATGACTGGTTGGAACGTAGGCGGTCGGGGCGGCTACCAAAGAGTCAGCGTCAGGCAGGCGGTAGCGGAGTTGCCGCGGGCGTGCATATCTTTGCGTATCTTGGTGACAAAGGCGCGTCGTCGTCGAGAAACAAAAAATGGGGCCGTAATCAAGAAGAGCCGAGTTCGCGCTCGTCTAAACTAACAGTCGGTCTTAAGAAGTTGCCTGCCCCTTCCCGCGCAGCTCGCGCCTAAGTATCTTCCCCACGTTGGATTTCGGCAGTTCCGTCCGGAAGTAAACGTGACGCGGCACCTTGTACAACGTCAGGTGCTTGCGCATCTGGGTAATTACCTGCTCGGCCGTCAGGGAAGGATCCTTGCGCACCACGTAGAGAGCAACGACTTCCCCTGATCTCTCATCCGGCTCCGCCACGGCTGCGGCCTCGAAAACCCCGGGAATCCTGGCGGCTACCTCCTCGACCTCATTCGGGTACACCTTGAAGCCGGACACGGTGATCATGTCCTTCTTGCGGTCCTCGAGAAATACGAAGCCCCGTTCATCGATTCGCCCTATGTCCCCGGTGCGCAGCCAGCCTCCGGGCAGCATGACGGCCGCGGTTTCGTCCGGTCGCTGCCAGTAACCTTGCATCACCTGCGGGCCGCGTACGCAGATCTCGCCTAGCTCGTTGATGCCAAGTTCCCGTCCGGCGTCATCGCGCGAGCTGACATCCGTGGACGGCACGGGCAATCCAACTGCACCGGAAAACTCGCCATCGGCCAATCGACACACGGCCACTACCGGCGAAGTTTCGGTCAGGCCCCAGCCCTGGCTGAGCGGACAACCCGTGCGTTGCTTCCACTTCTGCGCCACTGCGGCCTGCACGGCCATGCCGCCACCAACCGAGGCGACCAGCTTGCTGAAGTCGATCTGGTCGAATCCCGGCGTATTCATCAGCGCATTGAACAGGGTGTTCACGCCGAGAAAACAGTTGGGCGGTGTGCCGCGCAGCAGCTTCACGAACGAGGCGAAGTCACGCGGGTTGGGCACCATGATGCCGGTGCCGCCGGCGTGCATGAACAGCCAGCAGTTCGCCGTCAGCGAAAAGATGTGATACAGCGGCAGCGCGATGTAGAACACCGAATTGTCGATCTGCACCTGGTGAAACCAGGCGTGCGCCTGCAATACGTTGGCAACCATGTTGCCATGGGAAAGCATTGCGCCTTTCGCGACTCCCGTGGTGCCGCCGGTGTATTGCAGGTAGGCCAGATCCGCATGCGCCAGCGCAACCGGTTGCGGCCTTTTATTCCTGTGCGTCCGCATCAGCTCGCTGAAGCGATGTGCGCCCTTGATGCTCCAGGCAGGAACCTTGCGCTGCACGTGTCGCAGCGCGAAGTTGACGATTGTCCCCTTCAGCGTGGGAAGCAGATCGCCGACGCCCGTGACTACCACATGCTTCAGTTGGGTATCGGCCTTGACCTGCTGCACTACGTGGCAGAAGTTCTCCAGCACCACGATGCAGGTGGCGCCTGAGTCCCTGAGCTGATGACGCAATTCGTCGGCGGTATACAGCGGGTTGGTATTCACCACCACCAGGCCAGCCCGCAATGCGCCCAGCATGGCGATGGGATACTGCAGGACATTTGGCAGCATCAGGGCGATTCGATCCCCCTTGGAGAAGCCCTGCTGCTGCAGCCAGCTGGCAAATGCCGCTGACAACTTCTCGAGTTCGCGATAGCGCAGGGCATGGCCCATCATCACGTAGGCGGCGCTATCTGCGTGGCGGGCCATGGCGGCATCTGCCAGCGCCACGAGTGACGGAAACTGATCCGGATCGATCTCCGCCGGCACTCCGGCGGGATACTCCTTGATCCATCTTCTTTCCATCGGCTAGCGCTCCAGCAGTGGTTTCAATTGCGGCCAGACATTGGCAAGCACCCGTGGCTGGCCTGCGGCATTGGGATGCAGCCCGTCCGCTTGCATGTAGCGCGAGTCCAGCGCAATGCCTTCGAGCAGGAATGGCAGCAGTGGAACCTTTCTTTCGGCTGCCAGCGACGTGTACATCGCCTCGAATGCCCGCGTGTACTGCGGGCCGTAGTTGGGCGGTATGCGAATACCAAGCAGCAGGACCTTCGCGCCCGCAGCCTGGGACATTTCAAGCATTGCCCGCAGGTTGGCCTGACTGTCCTTTACCGGCAAGCCGCGCAGGCCGTCGTTGGCGCCCAGTTCCAGCAGCACCACTACCGGCCTGTGTTGTGCCAGCGCACGCTCCAGGCGATTGCGGCCACCACTGGTGGTCTCGCCGCTGACGCTGGCATTCACTACGTGGTACCCGTACCCTTCACTGGCAAGCCGTTGCTGCAACTGGGTTACCCAGCCCTGCTCGGCCCGCAAGCCGTACGCTGCGCTCAGGCTGTCTCCGAAGACCAGCAGGGTCCGCTCACCGGGTGCGGCGGCGGCACTGCAAGTCATCCACAGCGCAAAGAGCAGAATCCGGATGGAGCGCAAGATTGTCCTCGAAGCCCAGGACCTGACACGCAAGGTTAGCAGTCCCGAGGGCGAGCTGACCATTGTAGATCATGTCTCGCTCCGCATTGCCGCGGGAGAGTCAGTGGCGCTGGTAGGCGCCTCAGGTGCGGGCAAGTCCACCTTGCTGGCCCTGCTGGCAGGCCTGGATCTGCCTACTTCGGGCCGCGTCTGGATCGACGGCAATGAACTTGGCGCGCTGGACGAAGACTCCCGCGCGCGGCTGCGAGCGGATCGCGTGGGTTTCGTATTCCAGGCATTTCACCTGGTGCCTTCCCTCACCGCACTGGAGAACGTGATGCTGCCGCTGGAGCTGGGCGGGCGGCGCGATGCGCGCACGCAGGCACGCGACATCCTGCATCGCGTAGGCCTGGGCGAGCGCTCGGGCCATTATCCACGCCAGCTCTCCGGCGGTGAGCAACAGCGGGTTGCGCTGGCGCGCGCCACGGTTACGCGTCCGGCCGTGCTGTTTGCCGATGAACCCACCGGCAACCTGGATACCACCACCGGCGAAAGCATCTGCCAGCTGCTGTTCGATCTGAATCGCGAATTCCACACCACGCTGCTGCTGGTCACGCATGACACACAACTGGCTTCGCGCTGCGGACGCACCCTGACGATGTCGGCAGGACGGCTGGCCTGACATGAAAGGCCTGCAAGCCGCTGTTTTGCTCGGCCTGCGAACTCTGGGAAGGGAGTGGCGATCAGGCGAGCTGGCGGTACTGTTCCTGGCATTGTTCGTGGCGGTGGCCGCCCTGACCGGAGTGGGTTTTCTCACCGACCGCGTCGACAGGGCGATGCAGCTCCAGGCCAGCGAAGTGCTCGGCGCGGATCTGCGCCTGTATTCGCCAGATGCGATTGGCGAACGCTACGCGCAACCAGCTGCAGAACGGGGCCTGCGCGCCGCGCGGGTGACCTCGACGATTTCGGTCGTGCTCAACGGAGATGCGACACAACTCACCAATGTGCATGCGGTGAGCGCGGACTACCCGTTGCGCGGCACGGTGCGCGTGGCGGAAAGAGCCTTCGGCGCGCCGCAGCCAGTGGCAGGCGTGCCGGCGCCGGGCGAATGCTGGCCGGATTCACGGCTGCTGGCGGCGCTGGGCGTACAGGTGGGCGGAACGGTCACGGTGGGCGCCGCGTCGCTGCGCGTGACGCGCGTGCTCATCTCGCGCCCCGACCAGGGTTCTGGTTTCGCGGATCTCGCGCCTTCGCTGCTGATGAACGAAGCGGACCTGGCGTCGACCGGGCTGATCCAGCCAGGCAGTCGTGTGCGCTACGCGGCGTTGTTTGCCGGCGCGCCTTCGGCCACGGCGAAATTCAGTCTCTGGCTGCAGGCGCATGTGAAGCCAGCCGAATACCTGACTGAAATCGCCCAGGCCAGTCCCGAGGTCGGCAGTGCCACACGGCGCGCTGCGCGATTCCTTTCCATGGCCAGTCTCGCCGGCGTGCTGCTGTGTGCCGTGGCCATCGCCATGACAGCCCGGCGCTATGTGCAGCGCCACCTCGACCTTTCCGCCCTGTTGAAGACGCTTGGTGCTTCACGCAACTTCGTACTGTGGGTTTGCCTGATCCAGCTAATCTGCATCGCGATTGCGGCAACCTTGCTCGGAGCGGCGGCCGGGTTCATGGCGCAGCAGGGTCTGCTGCTGATCGTCGGCGGAATGCTGAAAACGGAGCTGCCGCCGCCGAGCCTCACGCCGCTGCTGCTTGGATTCGCAGCTGCCCTGCTGCTGCTGCTGGGTTTTGCACTGCCTTCCATTCTGCGACTGGCGCGCGTGCCGGCCATGCGTGTGCTGCGGCGGGACATGGGTCCGCCGCCACTGGGCGCCGTGCTGGCCTTCGGGCCAGCGCTGCTTGCGGTTGCACTGCTGGTTGCGCAGGTCACCGGCGATACCGGAATGGCGCTGGGATTCCTCGTCGGCCTGGGTGTGCTGGCTGTGCTGCTGACGCTGGTGGCATTGGCGCTGGTGGCGACGGTGTCGCGCTATCGGGGCCGGCTGGGTGTGGCCTGGCGGTATGGGGCGGCCAATCTTGCCCGCCGCCGCGCCGAGAGCGTGGTGCAGATCGTGGCGCTGGGCCTGGGTCTGTCTGCCCTGTTGCTGCTGACCGTGCTGCGCGGCAACCTCATCGACGACTGGCGTGCGCGCCTGCCGCAGAATGCGCCCAACTATTTCTTCGTGAATGTTCCACCGCAGGACCGCGAGGTGTTCCGGGGCATGATCGAAGCCGACGGCGGAACATTGTCGCGGATGCTGCCGATGATTCGCGGCCGCATGACCGCCATCAACGGTGAGCCGGTGGGCAAGCGCCGCTTCATCGACCGTCGTGGTGAAGGTCTGGCCACGCGCGAGCAGAACCTGACCTGGTCGGCCGACATCGGGCCGGATAACCACATCACGGCGGGCCACTGGTTCACGCCTGAGGAGTCCGGCAAGGCGCTGGTTTCCGTAGCCACGGACATGCAGCAGTCCATCGGCCTGAAGCTGGGTGACCGGCTCACTTTCGATATCGCCGGCGAGACCGTGGAAGTAGCGGTGTCGAGCTTCCGCGAGGTGCAGTGGGACAGCATGCAGCCGAACTTCTTCCTGATGTTCCCGCCTGGCCTGCTGGAAGGCGCGGCCGGTACATGGATGGCCAGCGCACAATACCGCCCGCGCGATCCCGGGGCCGTTGCCAGCCTGGTGCGGCGCTTTCCCAGCGTCTCGATCTTCGACATGGATGATCTGCTGTTGCAGGTGCGCTCGATCATCGACAGGGCCGTGCTGGCAGTGCAGGGCGTGTTCCTGTTCACCCTGCTGGCGGGAGTGGTAGTGCTGCTGGCAGCCGTGCAGGTCACGCGCGATGAGCGTCGCTACGAGAGCGCCATGCTGCGCACGCTGGGTGCGACGCGCCGCATGGTGATTTCAGGCGTGCTGCTGGAATTTGCCCTGATCGGCTCCCTGGCCGGATTGATGGCGGCTGCGGCGGCCTCGACGGGCAGCTACTTTGTCACCACGCGCCTGCTGGATCTGCCGTTCCGCCCGGACCCGCTCACCTGGCTCGGCGGTGCTGTCGCCGGGGCAGCGCTGGTATGCATTGCGGGCTATCTCGCTACGCGCAGCGCACTGCTGCAGCCACCGATGTCCACGCTGCGTCAGGGATGAACTGCCCAGGGACGAAGCCGGGGTACTGACCATCCGTGCCCTGGCCATCGACCGGGTCAGTGTGCGACCGCGAAGCTAGCCCAGGCCTGCGGCACGGGATTGCCGCGCCAGTCCAGCCCTTCAAGCGTCATCTGGTAATTGCCGGGGCCCACCGCCGAGCTGTTCAGCGCGATGCGCAGATGCCCGTTGGAGTCCTTGGCCAGATTGTTGAGCACCATGACGCGCCCCTGGTCCACCCGGTCGATGGTCACGCGGAAATGGCTGTAGTTCGACCAGGACACGTTGTATTTGAAGTCCGCCATCTCGGTATCCGGCCCGCCGATGGTGACCATGCTGCCTGCCAGCGGCCCCGTGCGTGAGGGCTGCACGGTGATGCCGCGCGTGGAGCGCACGGGCAGCAGCGGCTGCTGCTGCAGCTCCTCGCTGAGCACCTTGATCTTCCGTTGCTTGTCCTGCCCGGCCACCAGCAGCAGCAGCGTGGCAATCAGCAGCGTTCCCGCAATGCCTGCCACGGCCGCGATGGCCAGCGGCTTCTGGTAGAAAAGAACTGGCTTCTCTGCCCAAGGTTCCGGCTGGCCCGATGCGTCCATCAGTCGCAGGCCCATGTGGATGCGTTCAGCCATGCCCAGGCGCGTCAGCGTCTCGGGATTCTCGCGGCAGAAGCGCTCGAAATCCTGCGCGCCCTTCAGGGGTAGCCGGCCCGAAAGGTAGCGCTCGATGATCTGATTTTGCTCGATAAAGGTGGCGTCCATTACGCTGTATCGTGCATGGCGGATCGGCGGGGAACCCGGCCTGCCCTCACAGTTTTTTCGCCCTGGAGATCCGAAGATGTCAAAACAGTGCCCCAAGTCACTCCTCAGCCATTTTCAGGCCAGGGCCATGGTCGCCGCAGGTGTCATCGGCATCGTCTCGCAAGGGGTCCTGGCGGCCCAGGCGGACGGCAGCGCAGAGGGGGATACGGCCGTCACCATCTACAGTTCCGCGCAGCCGGGTGCCATCTCGCCGGAGTACTACCGCCCCCTGCCGGGTCGGGGAACGCCCAATGCCATGGGTGTGCCGGGCTATGCCCTGGTGCGTCAGGAGCGTCCGGTGCAATTGACTGCAGGTCGCTCGCAGGTGCGCTTCACGGATGTGGCCGCCCTGATCGATCCGACCACGGTGACCTTCACTTCCCTGACGGATGCGGCCACGCGGGTGCTGGAACAGAACTTCCAGTTCGACCTGGTCAGCACCGACAAGCTGCTGCAGAAGTACGTGGACCGCCCGCTCACCGTGGAGCGCAACAACGGAACGGGCACCAGCTCCACCAGCGGCACGCTGCTGTCGTCGGTGGATGGCCTGGTGCTGCGCGGATCGGATGGCACCATCACCGCCGTGCGCGACTACTCCTCGCTGCGCTTCGGTGAGTTGCCCGGCGGTCTGATCACGCGCCCCACGCTGCTGTGGGATATCAACTCGCCCAAGGGCGGCACGCAGCGGGCGCGGGTCACCTACCAGACCGGTGGCATCACCTGGTGGGCTGACTACAACCTGATCTTCAGCGCCGGCAAGGATGCCAGCAACGGTAGCGTCGACCTCTCCGCCTGGGTCAGCATCATCAACCAGTCCGGCGCCACCTATCCGGAAGCACGCCTGAAGCTGATTGCCGGCGATGTGCATCGCGCGCCGGTGGCCGCGCCGCGGCCGGAGATCATGATGCAGGCCGCACGCGCCAAGGTGGCGGACGAAGCCGGCTTCGCCGAACAGTCCTTCGACGAGTACCACCTGTACACGCTGGGGCGCCCGACTACCTTGCCGAACAATTCCACCAAGCAGATCGAACTCTTCGACCAGGCGAAGCAGGTGCCGGCAAGACGTACGCTGGTATTGAGCAATGCGCTGCCGTACTTCGGCAGCGGACGCTATGAGGACCGCAATTTTCCGTCCACTGGTGAGAACAAGGTCGACACCTACCTGGAATTCCGCAACGACAAGGCTTCGGGGCTGGGCGTGCCGCTGCCGGCCGGACGCATCCGCGTGTCGCGCCTGGACCCGGCGGACAGCTCGCTGGAATTCATCGGCGAAGATGCCATCGGCCATACACCGCGCGACGAACGCGTGCGGGTGAAGCTCGGCTCTTCCTTCGACGTGGTGGGCGAGCGCAAGCAGGTTTCCTTCAGCAGCGACTCACGCGCGCACTGGATGGAAGAGGAAATCGAGGTCGAGGTGCGCAACCACAAGGACGAGGACGTGGAAGTACAGGTGCGCGAGTTCCTGTTCCGCTGGAGCAACTGGCAGATCCTCTCCAGCAGCCAGAACTACGAAAAAGAGGACGCGCGCACCATCCTGTTCCCGGTCAAGGTGCCGAAGAACAGCAACCGGACCGTGCGCTACAAGGTGCGCTACACCTGGTGACGTGAGGAGCGCCGTGCCGGCGCCGGCTCGGGGTCCGCCACGCGCTTTACCGGCTCGATCAGGCGCAGCGAGGCCAGCTCGGTGATGGGCAGCGGGCCTTCCAGCAGGAAGCCCTGGGCAAAGTCCACGCCAATGGCCGAAAGCCACTGGCGGGCCACCGGGGATTCAATGCGCTTGGCCACGCAGTGCATGCCCAGCACGCGTGCGCCGTGGGAGATGGCGGCCACCTGCGCCTGGGCGACCTTGTCCTTCAGCGCCGCCACGGTCAGCGAGGCGTCGATCTTCAGCATGCGCACGGCGCGCTGGCGCAGCAGTGGCAGCACATCGGAATGGAAGGTGAAATCGTCGATGGCCACGTGGCAGCCCACGCGCTCGCAGAATTTCACGAAGCGCAGCACTGCGTCGAAGTGCTGGCGGACCTGCTGCTCGCGGATCTCGAAGCCCAGCAGCCGCGGGTTGATATGCGCGGTACGCAGCGCCTTCTCCGCGAACTCCAGGAATGACTCGCTCAGCAGCGCGCCGCTGGACAGGTTCACCGTGAAGGCTGCCGGGTCCACGTCCAGCTGCTTGCGGTTGGCCGACAGCCAGTTGCACAGCTCGCCCAGCACCACCTTGTCCAGCGCCCCGCCGCTGGCCGGATCCTCGGCACGGGCGATGAGGTCATGGGGCGCCTCCTGCGGCGCAGACTCGGCAGTATCGGCGCGCAGCAGGACTTCGTAGCGGCGGGTGCGCCCCGTGCTGCGCAGCTTCAGCAGCTGCTGCACGTACAGTGTCACGGCCATGCCCTCCAGCTCGGCCGCCGGTGCGCTGTTGCGCGGCTGCGTGCCGGCCAGCCGCAGCGCCAGCCGGTTCAGCAGGCGTGCAAACGTGGGCAGGGCAAGGCGTTCGTCGGTGCGCCCGCCCAGCGAGCGCAGGTTGGCATCCACCACCAGTGCGCCATGCAGGGCGCCACGCGGATCGCGCGCGGCAAAGGCGACCAGGCCACGGCCCTGGCCGGATTCGCGCTCGAAGGACAGGCGCGAGGGTTCCAGCGCCAGGCAGTCCAGCGCGTCCAGTACGAAGGCGGATTCCGCCTGGTCCATGGTGCCGGTGGAATGCCAGCGGATGCTGCCGGTGCCATCGTGGATCGACATGCGATAGATGCCGCAGCCGGAGAGCGCGTTACCTATTTCCAGGGCGAGTTCTTCGATCTTGGTCTGGCGGGATTTGATGGTGGTGTCGTCGGCTGCGCGCATGGTTTGTAGTCTGGGGATCTTGATCAGTCAAAGCCGTGATCCATCTCCCGCGATGTCAAATTCGCGCGGCCAGCGTTACAATGTTACGTAATACGGGCGGGCATTGATCCAGTCATGAACCAACCCATGATCGCGGACGAAATGGCGGTGTTTGCGCGAGTGGTCGAGCTCAACGGCTTCACTGCCGCAGCGCGAAAACTTCAGGTTCCCAAAGTGCGGGTCAGCCGCGCCGTCGCCGCCCTGGAAAGGGCGCTTGGCGCCAGGCTCCTGGAGCGCACTACGCGGCGCATCGCGCTGACCAACGCCGGACGATCCATCCTCGCCCATTGCCAGCGCGTGGCGCTGGAAGTGGAGGCGGCGCGGGCGGCATTGCAGCCCGTCGGCGAAGGGGCGCACCTGCGAGTGGCCATCGACCAGGGTTTCGGCCGGCTGCTGGTGGCGCCGCTGGTGCCGCGTTTCCTGGAGAGCTTCCCGCAGATCACGCTGCGCATCATCAATGCCGAAGAAGCAGCTGACGGCACCGGCTTCGATATCGAATTGCGCAGTGATGGGCGTGTGGCCGAAGGGGAGGTGGCGACCGTCCTGGGCAAGCCACCGATGATCCTCTGCGCCTCGCCCGCCTATCTGGCGGGCAAGCCCCTGCCGCAGTCGCCCAGCGAGCTCGCGCAGCACGCGCTGCTGTGGGCCGGGTCGGCTACGGATGGCGCGCTGAAGCTGGCAAAGGGCGGCGGTGCGGTGGCCGTCCCGGGCACCCCGCGCCTGGTGGCGCAGGATCTCACCGCCCTGCACGCCGCGGTGGCCGCGGGCCTGGGTATCGGTGCGCTGCCGGAATTCCTCTGCCGCAATGGCCTGGCGATGAAGCGCCTGATCCGCCTGCTGCCGGATTGGGAAGTGGCGGGGCAGGTGGCGCTTACTGCCGTCAGCCCGGCCGACCGTGCCGCTGATCCGGCCGTGCGCAGCTTCGTGGAGTTCCTGGGCGCCCACGCGGTGCCGGCGCTGGCTGCGGCGCCCGAGGCGCCTGCCGGCTCCGCTGCGGCCCGCAAGGCGGCCGGTTAAACCTCCCCGAGGAAAGCTGATGTACCGGGCACCACTGCGCGAAATCCAGTTCGTTCTGCACGAACTGCTGGGCGACCAGAAGCTGGGCGAGAGTTTTGCTGATGTCGACTATTCGGCAGAACTTGCCGACAATATCATCGAAGAAGCCGGTAAATTCGCCGAAAATGCACTGGAACCACTGAATCAGTCTGGCGACCGCGAGGGCGCCAAGTGGTCGCCGCAAGGCGTGACCACTCCGGCTGGTTTCCGTCAGGCCTATACCGACTATGCGGCCGCGGGCTGGCCGCAACTGGCTGTATCGACAGACCTGGGCGGGCAGGGTATGCCCCATGTGCTCACCATCGCCGTGGAAGAACTGATGTTCGCCGCGAACATGGCCTTCTTCCTCGGCACCTCGCTGGCCCATGGCGCAGTGGGAGCCATCAATGCCTCGGCCAGCGAAGAGCAGAAGGCCATGTTCCTGCCCCGGCTGGTCAGCGGCGAGTGGATGGGCACCATGAACCTGACGGAGGCGCAGGCGGGTTCAGACCTGGCGCTGATCCGCACCCGTGCCGTGCCCGAAGCGGATCACTACCGGCTGTTCGGCCAGAAGATCTTCATCACCTATGGCGATCACGACCTGACCGACAACATCATCCATCTGGTGCTGGCCCGCATCGACGGCGCACCGGAAGGCGTGAAGGGCATCTCGCTGTTCGTGGTGCCGAAATTCATGATCAACGCCGATGGTTCGCGCGGCGCGCCGAATGACCTGCGCTGTCTGTCCATCGAACACAAGCTGGGTATCCACGCCAGCCCGACCTGCGTCATGGCCTTCGGCGAAAAGGAAGGCGCCATCGGTTACCTGGTGGGCGCGCCGAACACGGGCCTGGCCTTCATGTTCATCATGATGAATGCCGCGCGGCTTTCTGTTGGTGTGCAGGGGCTGGCGCAGTCCGAGCGCGCGCTGCAGCAGGCGCTGGACTGGGCGCGCAATCGCCGTCAGGGGCGTGTGGCAGGGCAGCCCGCGCCGGCGCCCATCATCGAGCATCCGGATGTGCGCCGCATGCTGCTGTCGATGAAGGCGCGCGTGGAGGCCATGCGGGTGCTGTGCTACTACGCCGCGCTGGAACTGGACCGCGGGCACCACGAAGCGGATGAAGGCGTGCGCGCCGCATCGCTGGCGCGGGCCGAGCTGCTCACGCCCATCGTCAAGGGCTGGTGCACGGAAACCGCCATGCAGGTCACATCCACCGGTGTGCAGGTGCATGGTGGCATGGGTTTCATCGAAGAGACTGGCGCTGCACAGTTCCTGCGCGATGTGCGCATCACCACTATCTACGAAGGCACCACCGGCATTCAGTCGAACGACCTGATCGGCCGCAAGCTGGCGCGCGATCGCGGCGCGGCGATGTCGTCACTGATCCAGGAACTGCTGGCCGAACTGAACGCGGCGCGCGCGCTCACGCCTGATGCGAAGGCCATCCGCAACGCGGCCACCGAAGCGCTGACCCAGCTGCGCGATACCACCGAAGCCGTGCTGCGGCTGCATGCCGAGGATGCAGCGCGCGCGCAGGCGGTGGCCGTGCCTTATCTCACGCTATGCGGCGTAGTGCTTTCCGGCGCGCTGCAGGCGCGCGCGGCGACGCTGGCAGAGGCGGCGCTGCAGGCCAATGCCGGGGATACCTTCTACCAGGCAAAACTGCAGACCTGCCGCTTCTATGCCGAACAGGTGCTGCCCGAGGCGGCAGGACTGGTGCGCATCGTGAAGGGCGGCGCCGGCAGCGTTACCGAGGCACAGGCCGAACTGCTGTAGCGGCCGCCGCCGACGCGGCCTCGCGCTAGGCAATAACCTGCGGATCTGCGGCCACGGCCTCGCGCTTTGGCCACAGCAGGGCGCCGGCCAGCACGAACAGGGCCGTGATCGTCAGCAGGCCGGCCGCGACCTTGCTGCCGGAGAATCCGAATTGCAGCACCGATTCCACCAGGTGGAGCAGGCCCAACAGCACGATGACCTCGCGCGACACCGCATGCGGACGACTGGCGACAATGCCGTACAGGATTGCAATCAATGCGCCCTGGCAGGCAAAGGCCAGCCACAGCGCACGGATCGAGGATTCCAGATCCGGTGTGAGGTTGTTGTTGTTCAGCGCGACGTTCAGGAACGCGTACTTCACAAAGTAATAGACCGCCACGGCGCCGAGCGCACTGGCGCTGATGATCATGCAGTAGCGGAAGCTGGCGAATCTCATGGTCACTCCCTGATGTTCTCGTGACGCTGCCGGAATATACCGCTTTCAGACCAGCGACGGCGGCGCTGCATTCAATGAGTCGAGAAATCGCCGGCGCGCCACGGCATCAAGCCCGGACCAGTCGATCTTGGGCTGGAATTGCGCCCGCAGCTCTCCATCGGAAACCGACCGCGGATGATCGATGAGCGTAGGGGGAGCGCCAGCCAGCAATGGCCGGCCGTCGGCCAGCAGTTCCAGTACCGCAGCCTGCACCGCCGGATGGCGCGGCAGCTCGTTGTGCGAAACATTGCAGTACCAGGCCTCGGTGCCTGCCAGCGTGGCGCGGTGCGTGGGCACGGTGCCGTCGCCGGCAGCACCGTAGCGGTAGTAAAACTCATCGCGGACGCGCGTGATGTTGATCGCCGTGTCGAAGCCATAGCCGGCGACGGAGCTGATGCGCGCATCGCTGCCGCCCAGGTCCAGCATCGACACGCGTTCCAGCAGCGTGGCGTTGGGTTGCGGGCCGCGGCTGGGCCAGTTGCGCGGATCGAACAGGTCCAGCCCCTCGCAATGCGGCAGCATCTGGTAAAGGCTGTGGAAGGTCGCGAAGACATCGCGCGCCAGCGTCTCGGCACTATGCGCCGGGTCGAGCTGCGCAAGCCTGCGAACCAGCGGATAAACGCCACGCACAGCTTGCACGGGCGCAAAAGAACCCCCGTGTGGTGCGCCCAGCGTGATCAGGTGCTGGATTCTCGAGCCCGCTTCTGTGCGCAGCGCCGCCCTCGCCACCAGGCCGCCCATGCTGTGTCCGATCAGGCTGATCTGGCGTGCTGACTCCGCTGCGATACGGCGGGATAATTCCAGCCCGAGCTCGCCGATGTCACGCCGCCAGTCGTAATCGAAGCAGCGGACTGTGTAGCCTTCTGCCTCCAGCGCGAACTTCAGGGGCAGGTAGCCATACAGCACCGGGCCAGCCGTGCGCACCGGCAGGGAAGACCAGGCCAGCAGCAGCAGGTGGCCGCGCTGGAAATCTGCAGGATCCAGCCAGAGCAGGTTGTCCGGATCGGGGCGCTGGCGCGACAGGCTCAGCTGCGAACCCATGATGCCGGGCAGTACATACACCAGACGATCAGGGTCCCGCGGCGCGCGCAGGGCCGCCACCGCCAGTGGCAGCAGCCGCTCGTATTCCGCATCGCCGAAATAGGCGCGAAACTCCCGGCGTCGCTGCCCCGTGGCCAGGAGATGCGCAATCTCCGTTTCCGGCCAGACCAGCCGGTCGTAGGCAGATATCTCCTCTTCACTCATCCGTGCACCTGCTTTGCGGCAGATTCACAGATTACCTCGCATACCGCCTCGATGGCGGCTCCGCGCGCGGTGGTCTTGCGCCACAGCGCACCGATGTGTCGCACCGGTGCAGGTCGGGCGAAAGGCACGATGGACACCCCCCGGGCATGGCCATAGGCGCCGCTGCTGGCCAGCTGCGGCAGCAGGGTGAGGCCGGCGCCGGAGGCCACCATCTGCCGCAATGTCTCGAGGGAAGTTGCACGGAAGTCCTGCTTCTCATGCACGCTGCTGTGACGACAGACATCCAGCGCCTGATCGCGCAGGCAGTGGCCGTCTTCCAGCAGCAGCAATGTCTCGCCGTCGAGGTCCGCGCTCTTCAGCGACTTGCGCGAAGCCAGCGGGTTGCCTTCCGGCACCGCCACCACGAAAGGTTCATCGAAGAGCCGGCGGTCGATCAGTCCATCGGCCGGCACTGGCAGCGCCAGGATGCCGACATCGATGTCACCGGCGTGCAGATGATCGAGCATGGGGCCAGTCTGGTACTCATACAGCAGCAGTTCCAGGCGTGGCAGCCTGCGACGTATGCGAGCTGCCACCAGCGGCAGCAGGTACGGGCCGATGGTGGGCAGCAGCGCCAGCCGCAGGCGCCCGGCCAGGGGATCGCGTTGCAGCTGGCTGAGCGCAACGATCTCGTCGCTGGCCTCGATGATGCGCCGTGCCCGCGCCACCACCTGCGCACCGGCCTCGGTCAGCGCAATGCGCCGTGGCTGGCGTTCGATGAGCTGTACGCCGAGGTAGTCCTCCAGCTTCTTCAGCTGGGCGGAAAGAGTGGGCTGGCTGACGAAGCAACGTGCAGCGGCCTGCCCGAAATGCCGCGTGTCCGCGACGGCGACCAGATAGCGCAGATCCTTGAGCTTCAGGTCGGCCAACTGGGAAATCTCAGCAAGTTCAGGGGCTCCACTCGCTGACCGTCCGCGCCAGCCCGTCGCGTACCGATTGTTCAGCCGAAGGGCCTGGCTTGCCTGGACCACTGCCGGTTCCCAGGCAGATGAAGCCGATGAGATGGTCCTCCGGCGTCAGGCCCAGGCTGGCCTTGAACGGCACATCGAACACGCCGGCCCCGGAGAACAGGAAAGCGCTGTAGCCCAAAGCATGCGCTGCGTTGAGCACCAGCTGCGTGGCGCCAGCGGCTGCAAAAGCCTGCTCGACAGGCGCAACCTTGTTGGTGGGGTCGATCTTCGCCGCGGCCACCACCAGCAAGGGCGCGCGTGCCGTGAGCCGGTACTTTTCCCGGTTCATTTCGTACCGCGAGGGATCGCCCTGCACGCGCGTTGCCGCTTCGGCCAGACGGTCATAGAAGGCGTCGTACTGCTCGGGCCTTACCACGATGAATCGCCAGGGGCGCAGCCTTCCATGGTCGGCCGCGCGCTGCGCCGCACCCAGGATCTGCTGCAGTTCTTCGTCGCTGGGCGCAGGTGCCTTCATGAAGGCGCCTGCCAGCGAAGTGCGGGACAGCAGCGAGTCGATGGCGTCGCGGGCGGGGGAGGTCATGAATGGGTGATCCGGATTGGGAGAATTGCAGTTCGACTGTGGCATTCTAACTGCTGGATGCACGTTGCCGAGCCAGCCGCAGCCGATTTCGAGGCGCAGCCCGTACTGCGCGGGCCAACCTTGTGCTTGCGGCCGCTGGCCCCTGCCGACCAGGAGCCGCTCTGGGAGGCGGCAAGCGACCCGCTGATCTGGGAGCAGCATCCGGACAAGACTCGCTCCGAACGGCAGGGTTTCCTCCGCTTCTTCCAGAACTCGCTGGAATCAACCGGCGCACTGGCGGTGGTGGAACTGGCTTCCGGTCGGATCATCGGCACGTCCCGCTTCTATGAATGGGACCCCAGCCGGCGCGAGGTCGCCATCGGTTCTACCTTTCTCGTGCGCCAGCACTGGGGCGGCCAGGCCAACCACGAGATGAAGCAGTTGATGATCCGGCACGCCGCGCAATGGGCAGCGGGGATCTGGTTCCATGTCGCAACGACCAATCTGCGTTCGCGCCGCGCCATGGAGAAGCTGGGGGCGCAGCCGGTGTACGAGGGCAAGCGACCGCTGAACGGCGCCCTCGTCGACTTTGTCTACTATCGCCTCGCGACCAATGTCTTCGCACAGCGTTGAGCTGTTCTGGGAGCATGACGGCGGGGGCTTTCTCGCCGGACACTACTTCTGTAAGGACGGAAATTCTGGTCGAACCCGGGTCTTGAACCGTGGGGGCGGGGCACTGCTAGACTCGGACGCCTGGCCAAGGAGGAGTGAGTCATGACGAACGCAGACCCTGCGGGTGAGTTGGAAAAGTTTTTCGATGATGTCGAGGAGCTGCTGCGACGTGGATCCAGCCTCGGGGACGAGGAGATTTCGCGCCTGCGCAACCGCGTCGAGTCCTCAATCGGAAAGCTGCGTTCCACGGCCACTGATGGCATGGACACGGCCATGCGTGGCGCGCGCGTCGCCGCCGAGAGTACGGACGATTACGTCCGCGGCAATCCCTGGGCTGCCATTGGCATCGCGGCTGCCGCCGGCCTGTTGATCGGCAGTCTGCTGACCAGGAAGTAGGCATGCGGCTCGACAGTCTCCTGCGCTCGGTCGCCGCGCACCTGGGCTCCTATCTGGAGCTGGGCACGCTGGCCGCCGCTGAATACCGCGACTTCTGGGTGCGCCGGCTGATCCTCTCCGCCGTCGTGGTGGTGGCCGGAATGTGGGGGCTGGCAATCGCCTGGATCGCGGGCCTCATGGCGTTGTGGAGCACGCAGTGGCGACTGCCCTATGTCATAGCCAGCGCCGTGCTGCTGCTTGGCGCAGCGGTATGGTCGCTGTGCTTGCTGCTCAAGAATACCGCGGATGGTCCGTCGGTCAGCGTGCTGAAATCCGAACTGCGCAAGGACAGGGAGCTCTTCGAAGAATGGAAGCGCACACAGTAGCGGCCAGCCTGCAACGCAGCCGCGAGCAGATTCGCGCCGAGCTTTTTTCCGGCGCAGATCAGGACGGAATGCTTGCCGGCCTCGTGCCGCGCAGCGCCATCATGAATTTCCTGCTGGCGCCGGAGCGTCGCGGGCTGGCGCTGGCCACTCTTGGCACTTTGCTGGCCCTGGTGGGGCGCGGCGGTGCGTTCAAGGTTGCCGAAGCATCCGGTCTGGGCGGGCTGCTGTGGCGCCTGCTGAGCATGGCGCTGCACCGGAAACGCTAGCCGGCAACGCTCTGCCCCCAAACCGTGGGGCAATTCCTACGCAGGCTCCCTACACGGCCCGACTGTGGCCGCGGGGCGCCCGTGTCACCTTCGCCATACCGCTTTCACAGGGCCGAGGTGTCCAATGCTCCATTACGCCGTTGTATTTTTTGTCATCGCATTGATCGCCGCACTGCTGGGCTTTACCGGCATCGCGGCCGGTGCCGCAGGCATCGCGAAGATCCTCTTCGTGGTCTTCCTCGTGGTGGCGATCGTTACTTATCTGATGGGACAGAACAGGAGAGTATGAACATGTCGACTACAGCCGAACATCTGGCGAATGGTGCCCATGCCATGGGCGAGCAGGCCCAGGCCGCCGCCGATCAGGCGGACGCAGCGCTGCGTCGCAAGGCGAATCAATTGCACAAGTTCTTCGAGGACGTCGAGGAATTGCTGAGCCGTGTTTCCGACATCGGCGACCGGGACATTTCCCGGCTGCGCGCCCGGGTGGAGTCGAGCATCCAGCAGGTGAAGGATGCGGCCCGCGAAGGCGCCAGCATGGCGGTGGATTCCACCCGTCGCGCCGCAAAGGCCACGGATGGCTACGTGCACGCCAACCCCTGGACCGCCATCGGCGTCGGCGCCGCTGCCGGCATCCTGATCGGCGCCCTGCTGAACAGGAAATGAAGTGGGAACCGATGCGCTGCTGAGACTGGCTGCGCGGCACCTCAGCTCCTATCTGGAGCTGGGCAATGCCGCGGCCGCCGAGTTTCGCAGCGCACTGGTTCGCAGGCTTGCACTGTTCATCCTCGCCGGTCTGGCGGGAACGGTAGGTCTTGCGGCCTTGTGGGCCGGCGGCCTGCTGCTGCTCTGGCCCACGCAGTGGCGCATGTTGTACGTGGGGATCAGTGGCTTGGCGCTGGTGGCGTTCGCCACCTGGGCGCTGTCGCGCGCGCTGGGAGCGCGTCCGGCCGGCCATTCAGGCGGAATCCTGCGCTCCGAATTGAACAAGGATATGGAGCTGTTTAACCAGTGGAAGAGCACGCTGTAATTCGTGAGCTCGAGCAGTCCCGCGAGGAGCTGCGCGAACTCCTGTTCCCCGGATCCCGCGCGGGGCATCCCTTGCCCGGGCACTTTCCGCGCAGCAAGGTGATGCGATTCCTGGCCGATTCGCGCAAGCGTAGCGCGGCCATGACGGTCGCAAGCACTGCAGCGGCGCTGCTGGTGCGCAGCAGTCTTCCTGCCCGGACATTGTCCCACTGGACGAACATCGGCCAGAAGCTGCTGCCCCTGCTGGGCACGCGACGCTGATCAACGGAGAAGGCGCATGGCAGAAGCAATCCGTCAGATTCATGTGCAGACCACCTCCCAGCAGGCCAGTACGCCTGTGCGCAAGTACCTGCCGAAAGTTTTCGAGCTCGAGGGGCTGGGTAAAACCAGCGCCGCGTCCATGCAGGCCCATCTGGATCTGTACCAGGGCTATGTGGTGCAGACCAATGCCGTGCTGGACTCCATGGCGGGGCTGGAGAAGATGGGCGGGGAGCTCGTCGATGATCCCGCCCGTCCGGCGGAAAACCTGGCGCGGCGATTGTCATTCGAACTCAACGGCATCACGCTGCATGAACTGTTCTTCGAGCAGTACCTGCGCGGCAGTGCCCCCGCATCGTCGGGTTCGTTCGAGCGCGCGGCTTGCTTCAATTTCGGCTCATTCGACAAGTGGCAGGCCAGCGTGCGGGCCGTGGCGAAAACCCGTGGCGCAGGCTGGGTGGTGACGGTTTTCGACGAGCAGCGCTCGTATCTGCACAATGTCTGGGTTGCTTCGCATGATCTGCACGTGCCGGTCGGCCACCGGCCTGTATTCGTGCTGGATCTGTGGGAGCACGCGTATCTGCTGGACTATGGCGTGAAAGGCCGCGAGGAATATGTGGATGCCATCCTCTGCGAGGTCTGCCGCGAGTGCCTGGACGCCCGTATCGACAAGGCCACGGGCTGATTCTGCCGGCCCATGCATACAGAACACCCCAGCACGCTGAACGCGCCGCCGCCAGATCGCATTGCGCGACTGGTGAAAGGCTGCGTGATCCTTCTGCTCAGTGCCGTGGTGATCTTCAGCCGGACCATTGCGGTGCCGGCACTGGCGGCAGTGTTGCTGTCCCTTGCCTTGTTTCCCATTGTGAACCGCGCAGCACGCATGGGTGTCCCGCGCGGACTGGCGGCGCTGCTTGTGCTGGTCGCGCTGGTGGTGGCCAGTGGCGCCATTCTCTATGCCGTGCGCGGACCGCTGACGCAGCTTGCGGCACGCGCGCCCGATCTGGTCAGTGCAGGCCATGATCTGCTGGTAAAGCACGGAGGGGGCCAGCCGCGTACGGTCGCTAGCCGCCAGAGCGCGGTCGTCCAGGAAGTAGTGACACGCCAGCGTGAACAGGACACGGTGGTCAATCTGGTTGCCCCGGTAGCCGCGGGCTTGACCAGATCGCTGATCGCAATCGGGACCAGCCTGATCCTCACTTATTTCATCCTTACCTGTGGCACCAGTGTTGGACGGGCGACGCTGGCGGCCGTGCGCGAGCGACACGATCGCCGCACATGGCTGCGTGTCTGCGGTTCGATCCGGACCCAGGCTGCGGGATATCTGCAGCTGGTCACGGTGATCAACATTGTGTTCGGCATAGCGACCGGTCTTTGCATGTCGCTGCTCGGTGTCGAGAATGCGCCCGCCTATGGCGTCATCGCCGGCCTGATGAATTTCATTCCCATCGTGGGTGCGTGGATCACCGCTGCCGTACTTGTGGCTGGCGGCATTGCCGCAGCGGGCATGAAGGCAGCGATCTTTGCGCCTCCGGCCGTGTTCCTGGTGCTGCATCTTCTCGAATCGCAATTCGTGACGCCGCAGCTTCTCGGGCGCCGCCTTTCGTTGAATCCGCTGATCGTGATCGCGGGGGTCATGGTGGGCGCCACCGCCTGGGGCGTGGGTGGCGCCTTCCTTGCCGTTCCCATTCTCACAGCCGTGAAAATTGCCCTGGATGCGCACCCCAAGTTCAGGCGCTGGGGCCAGGTGCTGGGACGCGGCGCGCTGGCAGAAAACGAGCAGATCGAATCGCGAAGGAGGCGGCTGCGACGCAATGTCGGCAGCCGCGCTTCTTCAACCGGCCGGGCCTAGGAAAACTCTGTTTTCCCGGCGGGGATCACTTCTTCAGTTCATCCGCCGCGTTGTCTATTTTCTTGGCGGCGTCGTCAAGGTTTTCGCCGGCCTTTTCGGCAGGCCCACTATCCTGGGTGCCCAAGGCCTGATCCACTTGTTCGCCGGCTTTTTCCGCCGGCCCCTTCTTCTCGCAGGCGGTCAGGCTCAGTCCAATGATGCCGGCCAAAAGCAGTGCTACAACCTGCCGGGAATTACGCATATATCTCTCCTGTTGGAATATCGTTATTGGGCCCAGGGATCCGGACCTTCCAACCAGTGTGTGGGCACGGTCCGCGCAGGGGAGTAGGATCGCTTCGGCGAGGGTGCGTAGGATTTCTCCGACGTAGCGAGTAGGAGAAGCCTGCTGGTTGCAAGCGGAACGGCATCGCAATATTTGCACATAAACCCGCAATACGAAGAGTTTCAATATGCCCAGCATCCTGATTGCCGATGACCATGCGCTGGTTCGTGCAGGACTGAAGCAGTTGCTGCAGGACGATGGCCGCTTCTCGCATATTGCGGAAGCCTCCAGCGGCCTGCAGGCGCTCGACGCTCTGCGCGCCCGACGCTATGACCTGTTGATTCTCGACATCAACATGCCGGACCGCGGTGGCCTCGACATCCTGAAACACGCGCGCGCCGGCTACCCCGACACCAAGGTGCTGGTGCTGAGCGGCTATCCCGAACGCCAGTACGCGGTCAACGTCATCAAGGCAGGCGCCAGCGGCTATCTTTCCAAGGACGGTGCGCCGGATGAACTGCTGAAGGCCGTGTCGCAGATTATTTCCGGCAAGCGCTACGTCAGTGCCAGCCTTGCGGAAATGCTGGTGGCCGAGCTCGACGTGGACCACGAGAAGCCGCTGCATTCGGAGTTATCCGAGCGCGAATTCCAGGTCTTCTGCAAGCTGGCGGGCGGACAATCGGTTTCGGAGATCGCGCGCGAGCTGTGCCTCAGCGTGAAGACCGTGAGCACGTATCGCAGCCGGGTGCTGGAAAAGATGCGCTTCACTTCCAATGCCGACATCACCTCATACGCGCTGCGCAACCAGCTCATGAACTGATGGACGAGGCTGCGTCACCAGCTGAGATCCGCGTACTGCTGGTGGAGGATTCGCCCCGCATCGCAGAGCGGATCCGCGAGTTGCTTGAGCAGGAAGCCGGTGTGCGCATCCTGGCCACCGTGGATAGCGAGTCGCAGGCTCTCCAGGCGCTGCGCCAGCTGCCCGTCGACCTGATGATCCTCGATCTGCAGCTGAAGGTCGGCACGGGCTTCGGTGTGCTTGAGGCGATCGGCATCAAGCGGCCGCCGACCATCGTGATGACCAACTACGGGCTGCCGCAGTATCGGGAGCGCGCCCGCCACTTCGGCGTGGAGCACTTTCTGAACAAGGCGCAGGACTTCGAGAAGCTGCCAGGGCTGGTTGCCGGCCTGCGCAAGCCCCACTAGCTATCGAGCGTAGCGGCCGTCAGCGGCACGGAGATCCGCACCACGGTGCCTGAGGGCCGGTTGGGCTCGAGGTCCAGACGGCCTCCAACGGCCTGCATGCGGAAGCGCATCTGCTTCAGTCCGTGTGCGCCGCTTCTGCGTGCTGCATCGGCTGGCAGCCCTTTGCCGTCGTCTTCTATGCTGAGCTCCAGGCGCTCTCCCGCCCGTGCCCTGATGGTCAGTCGCGTGGCCTGCGCGTGTTTCACCACATTGGCCATGGACTCCTGCACCGTGCGGAATACCGCAATGGCAGTGTGGGGCTCCAGCTCTATATCTTCATCGAGACCCTCGAGCTGAAGTGCGATCCCGGCCTGCTCGGCGCGCTGGCTTGCCAGCCAGCGCAGGGCAGAAAACAGACCCATGTTGTCCAGCAGGGTGGGGCGCAGCTCCTCGATTACGCGCTGCTTCAGCGCGACGCCGGCTGCCAGCGCCTCATCCACGCGTGCCCATCGCGGCTGCAGGTCGCCTTCGCCGGCATTGGTGATGCGCTTGCGGATCTGTGACAGGTCCATGCGGATGGCCACCAGCAGGCCGCCCAGTTCATCGTGCAGTTCGCGCGCCAGGGCGTGCTTTTCCGTTTCCGACACGGTACTCATATGCTCGCTCAGGTCCTGCAGTTCCGCAGTGCGCGCGTCGATCTGCTGCGCAAGCTGCGTGGCGAATACCTCGCGCCGGCGGATATCGCGTGACGCAAGCAGGCCGATCAGCACGAGCACGGCGATGATGAACGCCGCGCCACAGGCGTTGATCATGGTGTTGAGCCGCGTCGCTTCGGTCCAGCGGTTGATGCCATCGAGGATCCGGTCGCGCTCGCGGTTGCGCAGCCCTTCGAGCGCGAGCAGTATGGTCTGCATCTGCTCCAGGCCGGCATCGGTCTTCACCAGCTGCAGGGATTCCATGCGCCTGCCCTCGCGCAGCAAGGCCACCGAGCTGTTCATTTCCGCGAATTTGGTGGTCAGTTCGCCGCGGACCGACTGCAGCAGCCGGCCTTCATCGGGCTCCAGCCGGTTGAACCGCGAGATCAGTTCGTCGAGCCTGGCCGTGGCCTGCTGGTAGCCGCTCTTCAGGGGCACGGCGTATTTCTCCTCGCCGGTGAGCAGGAAACCCCGTTGCGCGCTTTCGGACTCGAGCGTCACGTAGATGGTTTCCGCCAGCAACCGCATCAGGTCCTGGCGCTCGCGCAGGTTCACGGCCAGTGCCTTGGTCTCGGCGCGCCGTGCTTCGGTCACCGTGAACCCCACCACTACCAGCGCGATGGACGCCAGCAGTGGAAGCAGTACGTAGCGCCGGTTGAATCCTTCCTCGATCAGGCGCTTGTGCATGCCGTAGTTCCTTTGCGGCTAGTCGCGGAAATTTTCGAACTGCAACGGAATGCCCACATCCGCCTTGCGCATCTGGGCCATGGCGTCCTGGAGATCGTCGCGCTTCTTGCCGGTCACGCGCAGCTTGTCTCCCTGGATCTGCGCCTGCACCTTCAGACCGGACTCCTTCAGCACCTTGACCAGCTTCTTGCCCGATTCCTGGTCGACGCCGTGCTTGAGGACCACCTTCTGCCGCGCGGCGGCGAGATTCACTTCCGGGTCCTTGATTTCCAGGCAGCTTACGTCGATGCCGCGTTTGGCCAGCCTCAGCTTGAGGATATCGAGCATCTGCCGCAGCTGGAATTCAGCGGGGGCTTTCATCACGATGACGAATTCTTCTTTTGCGTCGCGCTCGTACTCCGAGCCGCTGTCCTTGAAATCGAAGCGCTGCTGCAGTTCCCGATTGGCCTGGTCAACGGCATTGGTTACTTCGTGGCCGTCGAGCTGGGAAACTGTATCGAAAGAGGGCATGTGTGGGTTCCGGTGATCAGGTGGCCTGCGTCGGAAAGCCGTCGGCGCCTGTGCGCCAGGGCGTCCATAGCAGCTGGACTCTACCCACGACGATATCTGATTTGCGCGGCGCAACGCTGATCGGGCTGAGAGGCAGGGATTGCGGGTCGAGCGCACCCGTCAGCTCCGTGACGGCGGTTTCCATCTCGCGGTTGAGGTCTGCCAGGCGCTGCGTCAGTTGCTCCTCGGACTCCTCGGCGCGCTGGACGTCCCCGGATTCGCGGCCCGCGCGACTGGCAGAGCGTGCAGCGGTTGTCGCACGACCGATGCTGCTGGCAGAAATTGCCTTGCGCCCGAAAAATGCACCCAGGATGGTGGCTCCCACCGATATGGCCGTCTGCATCTTCTGCTGTGAATATTGTTCCCGCTCGCGGCCAGTGCGGTCACGCGCCCGCTGCAGCTGGGTCTGCAATGCGGCGATGCGTGACGCGAACTTCTCCCGCAGTTGCGCTGTCCTGGCATCGCGCTGCTCACGTACCGCCAGCGCAAGGCGGCCGCGGAAGTCGCCCTCGGTCTCGCCGGGCCTGGACAGCAGCTGCATTGCTTCGCAACGCCACAGTTGCAGCTTGCGGGCCTGATACAGCCAGGACGCAAACCCCTTGCTCCACTGCGCAGCATTTGCCGCACGCTGCGCACCCGCGGGCAGTTCAGCGAAAGAGGCTCCCTGCAGCGGTTCTGAAGTGACCGCCGCCACGCAGGCTTCGCCTTCTTCCCAGAGCACGGTCCGGCCGTCATCTGACAGCGGTGCTGCAAACCCCAGCTGCTGCCACTCATCCACGCCAAGGGACTTGTCGACGAAGTGCAGCTTTGCCAGCCCCAGCATCCGGGGCTGGTAGGTGATGCGGTCGGCGGCGCCGCGCACCGGCAGGAAGCCTTCCGCGATTTCCGCGGGCAGGGCCGGCCGGCCGGCAGTGACTGTGGCGGCGGCGGCGGCGGCTGCCTGTGGCACCGCATCGCGCGGCAGCACTCCTGCGCTCGAGGGGGTCTTGCGTGGCGCCATCAGCCGGCTGATCTCGGCGGGCGTCAGAGGCCCGCGCAGATAGGACAGCGCCCAGCGGCTCTTCATCAGCACCGGTGCTTCATCGTGGACATTGCGCATCAGGAACATGCGTTGTGTCAGCGAACCGACCATGCGCGCCAGTTCTGCGCGGTCCGGACCCCCATCGGCCAGCGCCGTGAGTCCGTCCAGCAGCCGGTCACGATCGCGCTCCGTCTGCAGCCGTCCGATCAGCCAGGTACCAGTATTGCCCAGTCCTTTGTAATCGAGATCGACCGGGTTCTGTGTTGCCAGCACGCATCCCAGCCCATAGGCACGGGCCTGCTTCAGCAGCGTCAGCATCGGTGGCTTCGACGGCGGATTCGCGCTGGGCGGAAAGAAGCCGAAGATCTCATCCATGTAGAGGAGCGCGCGCAGTGACGAGGTGCCGGACTGACGCCGCATCCACCCCACCACTTCATTCAGCACCAGCGTCACGACGAACATGCGTTCCGCATCGGAGAGATGCGCGATGCTGATGATGGCGATGCGCGGCTTGCCCTCGGCGGTGTACAGCAGTCGCTGTGCATCCAGTGCATCGCCGCGGGTCCATTGCGCGAAGCGCGGCGAAGCCAGCAGGCTGTTGAGGGCCAGCGCCAGCTCCAGGCGCTCCTTCGCGGGGAAGAAGGTCTCCAGATCCAGGGCGCCAAGCTTCTCCAGCGGCGGCCGCTGCACGCTGGTCACCAGGGTCGCCAGGTCCACGGCACGGCCTGCGCGCCAGGCCTGTTCGAGCAGGCTGGACAGCAGGATGTGCTCACGGCTCCTGAGCGGGTCGGCATCGCGGCCCAGCAGCGTCAGCAGGCCGGCGACAACGGAGCCGATGCGTTCGGCCAGCTCGCCGCCATCCGCCAGTACCTCCGGTGGCGGAGGCGACAGCGACTGCAGGATGGACAGCGGCAGGCCGTTGTCGGATCCAGGCGTATAGATGGCAACGTCGGCAGCGGCGCGAAATCGGGCAATGCGCTCCGGCGGCTGGTCCCACTCCGCCAGGCCTGCCTGCCATTGCTGCGCGACCTGCGCGGCGTACTGCTCGACGCTCAGGTTGCGGCGTGCGGCTTCGCCACTGTCCACCCAGCTGGCGAACTCCTGCGGCGCCAATTGCGGGAACGTCAGCATCAGGTTGCCGAGGTCGCCCTTGGGATCGATGCAGATGGCGGGCACGCCGTCGATGGCGGCCTCTTCCAGCAATGCCAGGCACAGGCCGGTCTTGCCGCTGCCCGTCATGCCCACGCATACGGCGTGGGTGGTCAGGTCGCGAGAGTCATAAAGGAGTGGCTGGTCGGAAAGCTTGCCGGCGGCAGCGTCGAACGCCCGGCCCAGGTAGAAAGCACCCAGTTTTTCGTAATCTGTTTCCATGTGCGCCAGCTAGCCTACCCCAATGGGAGAGCCTTGACTCCGGCCGGAGGCGCTCGCCATACTCATCCGATGCTGACGATCCGCACCTGCCGGCGCTGGTGGTGGCCTCTCTCCTGACGGAGCGGGGTACTGGTCGTCATCGCCAAGCCAAAGCAGCTGCAAAGGCTTCCAACCAGAACCCATCTCCGAACTACGGAGCATGGGTTTTTTATTGTCTGCAGGGTTTGAAATCGGGGATACCTTTCTGAAACCGCCATTCGATATCGCCGGGGATCTGGACACACCGGTGTCAGCTTTCGCGAAGCTGGCATCCTTCCGCCCGCGCTTCCTGCTGGAGAGCGTGGAGGGCGGTGAGCGCCTGGCGCGCTACTCGTTCATTGGTTTTGGCGAAGGGCTGGAGGTTCGCCTCGATTCCCGGGCGCTGACCATCGGCTCCAGCACCTATCCGGTGCCGGCGAACAAGGATGAGCTGCTGCAGCGGCTGCGTCAGGCCCTGGCTGCCGCGCCCAGGCCGCAGCCGGAACTGCCCGGCATGCCGCTGGCTGGCGGACTGGTCGGTTACACCGCCTACGATGTGGTGCGTTTTTTCGAGCGCCTGCCCATGCGTCATGCACGGCGACCCGAAGCGGCCGTCCTGCACTACGTGGCGCCACAGTCGCTGCTGGTGTTCGATCACCTGACTCGCGGCATCGCGCTGCTGCATGCGGGTAGCGAGGCCGAGCGCCAGGCATTGCGCCGCGAGGTCGTGGCAGCCCTGCGCGGTGGCATCGCCTTGCCGCGCGCCAATGGCAGCTTCGGTGATCCGGAGGTTTCCCTCGATCGCGATGCCTACATGGCCGGTGTGCGCCGCGCGCAGGAATACATCGCCGCCGGCGACGTGTACCAGCTGGTGCTGTCCTGCCGCTTCGCTGGCCGGCACAACCTGGATCCCTTCCAGGTGTATCGCGCGCTGCGGCTGATCAATCCCTCGCCCTACATGTATTACTGCAAGCTCGGTGGCGTGTCGGTGGTGGGCTCATCGCCCGAGGCGCTGGTGAAGCTGAACCAGGGGAATGCCGAACTGCGTCCGATCGCCGGAACCTTGCCGCGCATGGCCGATCCGGAAGCAGATCTGGAAAACGAGCGCCGCCTGCTGGCCGATCCAAAAGAAAACGCCGAGCACGTCATGTTGGTGGACCTGGCCCGCAATGACCTGGGTCGCGTGGCACGCGCCGGCAGCGTGCACGTGCATCCCTACCGCGCCATCGAGCGCTACAGCCATGTGATGCACATCGTCAGTGGCGTGCGCGGCCAGCTGGCGGCCGGTAGTGATGCCTTCGATCTGTTTGCCGCCACCTTTCCGGCCGGCACGCTGGTCGGCGCGCCGAAAGTACGGGCGATGCAGATCATCGAGGAGCTCGAGCCGGTGGATCGCGGGCTGTATGGCGGCACCATCGGCTATTTCGGCGCGCAAGGCGACATGGACCAGGCCATCACCATCCGCACCCTGGTGTTCGAGGGCGACCAGTACAGCTACCAGGCCGGAGCGGGCATTGTTTCCGACAGCCGCCCCGATGCCGAACACGATGAAGTCTTTGCCAAGAGTGCAGCGCTGCGCAGTGCGCTGTCGATGGCGCAGGAGGGTCTGTGAGCAAGACGCCGCAGCCCAGGTTGCTGCTGATCGACAACTACGATTCCTTTACCTACAACCTGGTGCAGGCCTTCCTGGTGCTGGGCGCGCAGGTGCAGGTGTTCCGCAATGATGCGATCACGGTAGAGGAGGCGAAGCGGCTGGATGTCACGCATCTGTGCATCTCGCCGGGCCCGGGCACGCCGCGCGATGCCGGCGTCTCGATGGCCATGATCCAGGCCTTCGCCGGACGCCTGCCGATTTTCGGCGTCTGTCTCGGGCACCAGTCCATCGTGGAAGTGTTCGGCGGGGAAGTGGTGCGCGCGCCGCGGCTGATGCATGGCAAGACCTCGGTGGTGAAGCATGATGGCCGCACCTTGTTCGCCGGACTGCCGCAGCCTTGTGAAGTAGGCCGCTACCACTCGCTGATTGCCGAGCCGGCCTCGGTGCCGGCCGAGCTGGAAGTCAGCGCAGTCACAGCCGAGGGCGAGATCATGGCCGTGCGCCACCGCCGTTTCACCATCGAAGGTGTGCAGTTCCATCCCGAAAGCGTACTCACCCCGCAGGGGCCGCAGCTGATGGGGAATTTCCTGCAGCTGACGACGCCGCTGCGCGAACCGTAGGCGCAGCAGGACATGACAGCCAATATCGGCCAATTGCGCGATCACCTCGACACGCTGCTCGAGCAGCAGTCGCTGTCGACGGCGGATGCGCGCGATCTGCTCGTGGGCCTGACGGATCCGGAACTGTCACCGGTGCTGGTCGGCGCGCTGCTGGTTGCCCTGCGCGCCAAGGGGATCACGCCGGAGGAGTTGCGTGGCTTTGCGCTGGGCATGCGATCGCTGGCGCGCCGCCCGCACATCGAACCCGGCAGTGCCACGGTGGATATCGTGGGCACTGGTGGCGACAAGTCTGGCAGTTTCAATATTTCCACCGGCGCTTCATTGCTGGCTGCCGCGGCCGGGCTGCCGGTAATCAAGCATGGCAACCGTTCGGTCTCCAGCCGGGCCGGCAGCGCGGATGTACTCGAGCAGCTGGGATTGAAAATGCCGCTGGACGAATCGCAGGCCGCTGCCTGCCTCGCGGCCACCAATTTCACTTTCCTGTTCGCGCCGCACTACCACCCGGCAACGAAGGCGATTGCGCCGGTGCGCGCCGCCATGGGCGTGCGCACGGTATTCAATATCCTCGGTCCGCTGTCCAATCCGGCCGAGCCGCTGTTCCATGTGATCGGTGCCTACAACGAAGCCACTGCGCGCCTGATGGCGCATGCGCTGGCGGGGTTGCCGATCCAGCGTGCCTTTGTCGTCCATGGCGCCGGCGGCTGGGACGAACCCACGCCCATCGGGCCGTTCCTGCTGCTCGATGTCACGCCCGGCCATGTGCATGAGTCGACGCGCGAACCGGCGGACTACGATATGCCTGTCTGCAGCGAGGAAGCGCTGCGCGGCGGCGATGCCGCACATAACGCCGCCGCATTGACGCGGGTGCTGCGTGGCGAGGAACGCGGCGCACATCGTGATGCACTGGTAATGAGCGCCGCGCTGGCGCTGGAAGTGGCTGGACGCGCGCCGACTGCACGCGCCGCGGCACAGCTTGCATCGCGGGCCATCGACGATGGCCGCGCCAGTGCCATGCTGGCGAAGCTGGCTGCATTCTCCCGCTCGGCCACGGAAGCCGCTGCCGCGCAGGTTGCAGGTTCATGAGCGCGGATTTCCTCGCCGGCATGGCGGCCAGCAGCCACGCCAGGGTGGAGGCGGCCCGCCAGCTGCATGGAGAGCGCGAGCTATGGCGCTGGGCCGAAGCTTCGCCCGTGCCGCCACCGCTGTGGCTCTCGCCGCAGCGTTTCGATGTCATTGCCGAGGTCAAGCTGCGCTCCCCCGCGGTGGGCGTGTTGCGCGACAGTGGCGATGAGGACATCGAGGCGCGCGTTTCAAGCTATGCCGCGGCGGGTGCCGCAGCGGTTTCCGTACTGACGGAGCCGGACCGCTTCGAAGGCTCGCTCGATCACCTGGAGCAGGCGGCCAGGTCGCTGGCCACCGCGGGCCGCGTGCCGGCCATGCGCAAGGATTTCCTGGTCGATCCTTACCAGGTCGCAGAGGCGCGACTGGCCGGGGCCGGCGGCGTGCTGGTGATCGTCAGGATGCTGGAGCGCCCCGCGCTGGACGCACTGATCGAAGCCGCGCGGCGCCTGGGCCTGTTCGTGCTGATCGAAGCCTTCGACGCTGCCGACATCCAGGTGGCGCGCGAGCTTCTCGACCGGCACGGCAATCGCGGCTCGCCACTGCTGATCGGCGTGAACAGCCGGGACCTGGTCACACTCAAGGTAGTGCCGGGCCGCCTCGAGGAAATGGTGGAGTGGCTGCCCACCGACGCGCCGCGAGTGGCGGAAAGCGGTGTGGCCAGTGCGGAAGACGCAGGCCGGCTGGCGCGCGCAGGCTACGATCTGGCGCTCATCGGCAGCGCATTGATGACGGCGGAGGATCCCGCCGCCCTGCTCAAGGACATGATCAGCTCCGGACGCGGGGCGCGATGAGCCATGGCTTTCATCAAGATCTGCGGAATGACGGATGCGCGCGCAGTGGAGGCGGCCCTTGCAGCGGGCGCCGATGCCATCGGCTTCGTGTTTGCGCCCTCGGTGCGACGCTTGACCCCGCAGCAGGCAGAGTTGCTGGCCCGGCCGGCTCGCGGCAGGGCACTGTGCGTGGCCGTGACACAGCACCCGGATGCGGCATTGTTGCAGGAAATATTCTCGCAGTTCCGGCCGGATGTGCTGCAGACCGACGCAGAAGATATTGCGGGAATCACGCTCCCCCAGGCTGTCGTCGGCTGGCCGGTGCTGCGTGCTGTGCCATCCGCCGCGATGGCTGCAAAGCCGTCGTCTGCGCCGTTGCTGTTCGAAGGGCCGCGCAGCGGCACGGGCACAGTGGCCGACTGGCATGCCGCGCGCGAGCTGGCTGCCACGCATGCATTGATACTGGCGGGCGGCCTGTCGCCGGAGAATGTTTCTGGAGCCATCGCGCAGGTGCGGCCCTATGGCGTGGATGTATCCAGCGGCGTGGAGGAAGCGCCCGGCCGCAAGAGTCCGGAACGTATCGGCTTGTTTGTAACCACGGCGCGCGCGGCTTTCTCGCGCGCTGCGAGCGGAGAGAACTGAAGTGACAGCTGCAATCGACAAGGCCACGGCTGACAGGCTGCTGGCGCAACTGCTGGCCGGCAAGATGCCGGATGCCCAGGGACGGTTCGGCCCCTACGGCGGACGCTACATCCCCGAGACGCTGGTGCCGGCCTTCGAGCGCCTCACTGAAGCCGTAAGCGCCATCCTGCCCACGAAGGAATTCCAGGCCGAACTCAATGGCGAGTTGCGCGACTGGGTGGGCCGGCCGACCGCGCTTTCGCCCATGCGCAATCTCGGCAAGCGCTGGGGCGTGGAGCTGTGGTTCAAGCGCGAGGATCTGGCGCACACCGGCGCCCACAAGATCAACAATGCGCTCGGCCAGGCATTGCTCGCGCGCCGCATGGGCGCGAAGCGCATCGTGGCGGAAACCGGTGCAGGCCAGCATGGCGTGGCCACGGCCGCAGCCTGCGCGCGCCTGGGCCTGCCCTGCACGGTGTACATGGGCGAAGTCGACATGGAGCGCCAGGCGCCCAATGTCGGGCGCATGCGCCTGATGGGCACCACGGTGGTTCCCGTGACTTCCGGTGACCGCACGCTGCGTGCCGCCATCGACGAGGCCTTCCGCGACTGGGTTTCCGATCCGCTCAATACTTTCTATTGCCTGGGTTCTGCCATTGGTCCGCATCCCTATCCCTGGCTGGTGCGGGAACTGCAGGCCATCATCGGCCGCGAGGCGCGCGCGCAGATGCTGGAGCGCACCGGCAATTTGCCCGACTGCGTGATCGCCTGCGTCGGCGGTGGTTCCAATGCCATCGGCACTTTTCATGCATTCCTGGGAGATGCCAGCGTGGAGATTATCGGCGTGGAGGCCGGTGGTCGTGGCGCAGGCCTGGGCGACAACGCCGCCACACTTGCCACCGGCACGCCGGGCGTACTGCATGGCACCTACACCATGCTGCTGCAGGATGCGGATGGCCAGATCCAGGAGACGCACTCGGTATCCGCAGGCCTGGACTATCCCGGCGTTGGTCCCGAACACGCGCTGCTGCGCGAAATAGGCCGCGTGAACTACATCATGGCGCTGGATGACGATGCCCTGGCGTGTGTGCAGGAGTGCAGCACCTACGAGGGGCTGCTGCCGGCAATCGAGTCCGCGCATGCCCTGTCGGGCGCCCGCGACTGGGCCAGGCGCAATCCCGGCAAACGACTGCTGGTCGGCCTGTCCGGCCGCGGCGACAAGGACATGCCCACCCTGCAGAAGACATTGCTGGCCAACCTGGCGGGAGCAAAGTGATGACGCAGACTCCCGCGCAACGCCTGAGTGAGTCGATCCGCGCCGTGCGTCGCGAACGCGTGGCCATGGTCGCGTTCATGACAGCCGGCTTTCCCTCGAAGGAGCGCTTTCGTGCGGATCTTGAGGCGCTGGCCGCTGAAGCCGACGTGGTGGAAATCGGCGTGCCGTTCACCGACCCGATGGCCGATGGCGTAACCATCCAGCGCTCCAGCCTCGCGTCGCTGGCGCAGGGCGTGAGCCTGCAGTGGATTCTCGACACGCTGAAGGCCATGCCGAAGCTCAAGGCGCAGCTGGTGTTCATGGGATACCTCAACCCCATGCTGGCCTATGGCTTCGAACGTCTGGCAGCCGACGCTGCCGCAGCCGGCATCACCGGTTTCATCGTGCCTGACCTGCCCGTGGAAGAAAGTGCCGATTTCGAGAAGGCGCTGCGGCCACATGGTCTGGCGCTGATCCGCATGGTCACTCCGGTCACATCGCCGCAGCGGCTCGAACAGCTGTGCCGTACAGCGCAGGGCTTTGTCTATGCCGTGTCGATGACCGGCACCACCGGCCGTTCAGTCGGCGGCGGCGCCGGTGTATCGCAGGAAACGCTCGACTACCTCGACCGTGTGCGCCAGCTGGCTTCGGTGCCGGTGTGCGCGGGCTTCGGCATCCGCGAGCACGCGCAGGTCGCAGCGCTCGATCCGCATGTGGATGGCGTGGTCGTCGGTTCGGCAGTGATCGAGGCGATGGAAAAGGGCGAGTCGGCAGCGGGCCTGCTGCGCAGGTTGCGCGGCTGAACATGATGCAAAGGCGCCCGCCTTGAAGCTGCGCATCACCAACGCCCGGGGCGCGCCCACGCTGGGCATCACGCTGCTGCTGGCCAGCCTGTCGATGATCAGCCCGCTGTCCATCGATACCTTCCTGCCCTCGTTTCCCACCATTGCCTCCGAGTTCGGGCTGTCGAACTGGGAAGTGCAGCAGATCATCACGGCCTACCTGCTGCCCTTTGCGTGTTTCGCGCTGGTGCATGGGCCGTTATCCGACGCCCTGGGCCGCCGCACCATCGTGCTCTGCGGCCTCGGGCTGTACACGCTGGGTTCCATCGGTTGTTTCCTGGCGCCGACTTTCGGCACGCTGCTGGCCTGCCGCGTGCTGCAGGGGCTGGCCGCCGGCATCGGACCAACGGTGTCGAGAGCTGTGATTCGCGACATGTTCGAAGGCGTGAACGCGCAGAAGCTCATGAGCAGTACCACGCTGGTGTTCTCGCTGGCGCCGGCCATCGCGCCCGTGGTCGGTGGCTGGGTGCATGTGGCGCTGGGGTGGCGCTGGGTGTTCGGCATGCTGGTGGTGATGGGCGGCCTGTTGCTGCTGGTATGCGCATTGATGTTGCCGGAGACGCATCCCAGATCGGCGCGTACCCGGTTTCATCCGGTGGTACTGGTACGCAGCGCCTGGCGCATCAGCACGCAGCCTTCTTTCCTGCTGCTGGCCGTGTCGGCGGCGCTGGCCATTGCGTCGCTGTTCATCTATGTGGGCTCGGCGCCAGCCATCATCATCGACCGCTGGCACCTGAAGGAAACCCAGTTCTACTACATCTTCATTCCCATCGTCGCCGGATTCATGGTGGCTTCGCTGGTCAGTGGACAGATCGCAGGGCGGGTCAGCCGCGTGCGGCAGACGCGCATCGGGTTCGGGTTGCTGAGCCTGTCGGGCGTTGTCGGCGTGGCTACACACATGCTGCTGGCCCAGCCACCCATGTGGGCGGTGCAGCTGCTGTGGTTCGTGATGGCCAGCGGCGCGCAGCTGACCTACCCTGTGCTGGCGCTGGAGATGATCGACATGTATCCGCAGGCGCGTGGCGCTGCGGCTTCGGTGCAGGCATTCGTTGCCCTGGGTGTAGGTGGCGTGGTGATGGGCATGATCGCGCCCATGCTGCATGGTGATCTGGCGCTGCTGTCGTGGATTTCCCTGGGATTGGGAGCCAGCGGCTGGTTGTGCTGGCGCGCGGGATCGGCGCTGCGGAGCAAGCAGCCTGGTTGATGCCGACTGCGTCGGCTCCAAAAAAAAGAAACGGCGACCTCGTGGCCGCCGTTGGCTCGCTTGATCTCCCTTTAACTGGTAAATCAGGCCCGAAGTTTGCGACGGAGTCCTGCAAGGCCCAGCAGACCCATGCCGATCAGCGCCAGGGTGGCCGGCTCCGGCACGTTCTCGGGAACGCGTCCTTCGGGAGTGAAGAACGTCTGGCCGGTCTCTGGATCCTGCAGCGTCCAGTCGGTCAGCAGGTTGTTCTCGGCATCGTACAGATCGATGCCGTCCAGCTCGAAGGTGTTTCCGTAGTTGGCAAAGAAGTTGTAGTTGCCGCCATCGGTCAGCTGGCCCGGATTGATCTGCACGAAGGCGCTGGTCCAGTAGCCAAAGGAGATCACCTGGTCCAGCGGCATTCCGGCAATGCTGTACGTGTAGTCGCCGGGTCCGAAAGCCGTCATCGTGGGGTCCGGGACTGGCGTGGTCGGATAGAGCAGTTCGTAGTAGTTGGGATTGGGAGTGGCGGTGGCTGCGAAGTCGATGCGGGCCGTCGAGCAGATGTTGAACGTCTGCGTGTCCGGTTCGCACTTGCCGGCCGGCACGGTGGACTCGATTCCGCTGACATGCCACCTGAAGGTTGCGCGATCGGCCAGCGCCGTCGGGGTGAAGAACCGGGCAGTGGTCATCGAGCCATAGCCAGCCAGCACGTAGTAGCCGTCCTGCGAGTCCGCATTGGTGATCGAGATGCTGGCGGTATTGCGGGAGGTAAGGAACCCGCCTGGTATAGCGCTGGCGTTTGCCGTGACCGTGGCGCCGTTCAGCGTGAAGCTGGTGTTCATCGTCTGGCCGCCGATCCCGGAGTTGCTGGTGACCAGTTTGCCGTCGTTGAAGGTGAAGCCTGGGTCTGTCATCGTCACATGGTCGTGGATGGAGGAATGCGCGAACACCTGGAAGAACGGCGCTACATCCGGATTGCCATTGATTTCCTGGACGACGTCGGCATGGGCGGCCAGAGAGCACATTCCGCAACCCAGCGCAGCGAGCACGTGGTTCAGACGCAGCGGATGGCGAGAATCGGGTTGAAGCATCGGTCAGTCCCCTGAAAGAAGATGAGAGTGAAGGCTGGTCAATGCATAGCAGCTTCCGTGCCAGCCCCACAATGAATCGAGTAATCATCGACTTGCGGTTCGACAGGGTGTTTTCCCCCAGAGCGAATGTCGCGGCCGCATGAGTACGTAAATACCAGCGTGACCCGTTTTCCCTCGCGTTTACGCCTTACTCATTCATGGCAACCGATGGAATGGCTGAGTGCCTGCGCGAACTCCTGCAGGCGGCTGCGCACATGGAATGCGAGGCATACCGACACTGGGCGCTGGCGCGGATCGGCGTCCTGATCCCCTTCGACGAGGCGCAATGGCACATTGTCGAATTGCACGACCTGGATCATTGGGTGACATACCGGGAGCCGGTCGAAGCCGGCAGACAGCCGGTCCGGATCCGGTTCACACGTCAGCCGGACTCCCGGTTTGAGGCAGAGGAGCGAAGCCTGCTGCTGCTGCTGGCGTCGCAGGCCTGCTCTGCCTGGCGCGTCGCGGCGTACTTGGGACTGCTGCGACAGCTATGCCCGTCCAGGGAGGCCGCGGCACTGGCAGACCGGGAAGGGCATATCCACGCCGTGCACGGGCACTTCTACACGCTGCTGCGGGCTAGCTGGCCGGATTGGCAGGGCGGCCCTTTGCCTCTGCCGCTTTGTGCGCCCGGACCTTCCAGCGCCGCGCTGGTCGTCGGTGCGCACCGATGGAACGTCAGCCGTCATGGCGAACTGCTGCGTATCACAGTGCAGTCCCTCGGTGCGGCTGCGCGGTTGACCACGCGTGAGCAGGAGATTGCAGCCGCCGTGCTCGACACGGGATCGCAGATGGCGGCTGCCGCGTTGCTGCAGGTGTCGCCCCACACCGTGCGCAATACACTGGTGCGCGTCTATTCCAAGCTGGGAGTGCGCAACCGGACCGAGATGGCGATGCAATACCGCAGCGGCCTGATGTGCCTGCCGACCGCCTAGGCGTCGACCATTTCCGACCATGATTGCAGCAGCCAGGCGCGTGCCGACTGCCACTGGCGCTTGACCGTGCGTTCCGACCGGCCGGTGACATGCGCGATCTCTGCCATCGTCAGCCCGCCGAAGTAACGCAGTTCCACCAGCCGCGCGTGTGCGGGCGAAAACTCCGCAAGGCGTTGGAGTGCAGCTTCGAGCTGTTCGACATCAACCGGTTCGACCGCGACATTCTCCCGCAGCCACTCGGTGGTCACCTTCACGTGCTGGCGCTTGGCGGCGCGCAGCTGCCGCGCCTTGTCCACGATGACCTGGCGCATCACCGTGCAGCAGATGGCCATGAAGTGCGCGCGATCCTTCCAGTTCAGGTGATCGAGCCGGATCAGTTTCAGTGCGGCTTCATGCAGCAGCTCAGTGGGACGTAGCGTCAGCAGGCTGGCTTCGTGCCGCAGCATGCTGGCCGCCCGGCCACGCAGTTGTGGATACAGTACGGTGAGCAGCTGGTCGCGCGCTGCAGCCGACCCGCCACAGGCTTCACTGACCAATGCTTCGGCCTGCTTGCTGGTGAGCGAATCTGCCTCGGATGAGGCTTCGTCAGCCGCCTGATTGACTTCATCCTGCATCATGTTCGGGCCTTGGGCTAGCATAACCGGGATGCACGGCTCGCCCATGGCTTGTTACATATTCGGCTGGCGCCGCGCTGTCACCCGGTTGGGCAGATGTCCGCGGTAGATCGCGAAGCACTGCGCATCCTCGAGGACGTACTCGATAGCGATGAATCCGTCTCCCGGCAGGCGGCCGTGGCAGAGCTTTGTGGTAACGACGCCGCGTTGCGCGCGCGCGTGGAGCAGCTGCTGGCACGCCACGAAAGCGCCACCCGGTTGCTGCCGACGGAAGCGTTCATCGTCACCAGGGATGTGCTGTTCGACCTTCCGCAGCGTGTAGGACCCTACCGCGTCGTCGGCGAGATCGCCCGAGGCGGAATGGGCGCCGTGGTGAGTGCAGAGCGCGACGATGGAGTATTCCACCAGCATGTCGCCATCAAGCTGATCCGCAGCGACATCGCCAGCGAGCAGGCAAAACGCCGTTTCGAGGAAGAAAGACATATTCTGGCGCGGCTGCGCCATCCCGGCATCGTGCGCATACTCGACGGCGGGGAGCAGGGTGGCCAGCCCTGGCTGGCCATGGACTACGTCGACGGCCAGCCAGTGACGGAAGCGCTGCGTTCGCGGCAGATGCCGCGTCCCCAGGTCCTGGCGACGTTCGAATCCATCTGCGATGCAGTCTCTCATGCGCATCGCCAGCTCGTCGTCCACGCCGACATCAAGCCTTCGAATGTGCTGATGAGCGCAGACAACCGCGTGCACCTGCTGGACTTCGGCATTGCGCGACTGCTGGTGGACCTGGATACCGCCGAGAGCGGCGAGTTCTATCCTCTCACTCGATGCTATGCCGCGCCGGAGCGCGTATTGGAGGCCGCGCCCACCGTTGCGGCCGATGTCTTCAGCCTGGGTGTGCTGCTTTTCGAGATGCTCACCGGCGAGGTGCCGGCGGCGGATGCGCGGTGCGTCGAGGGCACGCGTCTGCCGGAAGGCGCGCTTGGCGGCGACCTCGCGGCCCTCGTGGGCAGGGCGCTGGCCGTCGACCCGGCGCAGCGGTACCCCGATGTCTCGGCGTTGCAGGAGGACATCCGCCGTCTGCGCCAAGGCTGGCCCGTGCTGGCACGACGTGACGCCGGCTGGCGCTATCGAGTGGGGAAATTCGTGCATCGCCACCAGTTGGGCGTCGCCGTTTCTGCGGTGGTGGCTATCGCGCTCGTCGGCGCGGTGCTGTTCAGCACGGCGCAATGGCTCAATGCCAATCGCGCACGCACGGAAGCCGATGCACGGTTCACCGAAGTGCGCGAGCTCGCCCGTTACCTGCTTTTTGATCTGTACGACCAGCTCGGCGCCTCACCGGGTACAGTGCACACGCGGGTGCAGGTAGCCGGCCTGGCGCGCGGTTACCTGGACCGGCTGAGTGCCGTGCCCCACGCGCCCACCGAGCTGCGGCTCGAGACCGCAGCGGCGTACCGGCGCCTGGCGCAGGTGCTGGGTATATCCGGGACGGCGAGCCTGGGCAGGCCGCTCGAGGCGCGCGCGGCACTGGATCGCTCGGAAGCCATTCTGGAAGAACTGCTGCAGCAGCAGCCGGGCAATGTCGAGGCGCTTGAACAGCGCGGCTGGATCTACTCGGATCGCTGGACACTGCTGGCCGCCGACGCAGAGTCCGAGCAGGTGAACAGGACTGCACGCAGCTACTTCGAGTCCGCCCTGGCCATCGAGCCGACGCGTGCTTCGGCGCAACTTGGTGTGCTGAACACACAGCGGTGCGAAGCCTACGCGCTGATAAAGGGCAGTGACCAGCCGCAGCGCGCCAGGGTAATCCTGGAGCGCGCCCTTTCCGGCCTGCGCCGGTTGAAGCTTCCGCGGGACATGCAGGAAACCGCGCGCCTGCTCGAGTACCAGATGCTGAGCAATCTTGGTGATGCGCTCTACTATGGCGGCGAGGAAAATGCCTCGCTGCCGCAGTATCAGGCCGCGCTGGCTCTGGCCGATGAGGAGCTGCGCACAAATGGCGACGCGCCTGCATGGCTCAGCAGGCGTGGCGAAGCGCTGTGGAACATCAGCGGCGTGCTCGAAGAGAATCCGGCGCGACTGGACGAGGCGCTGTCGGCCGTCGAGGCCGGCATCTCTGCGCTGAACCGGGTGCTGGGGTTTGGCCCCGATGCCAACGCGGAGAAGAAACTTTCCATCCTCTATTCGCAGCAGGGCATGCTGCTGGTGCAGCTGCACCGCGAGTCCCCCGCCATCGAAGCCATGCAGAAGAGCATCGACATCCGTGAGTCGCGCCTGAGGGCTGCGCCAGAGGATGGCGCCCGCCTGCGCGATCTCACCATCGGACAGATGAGTTTTTCGGAAGTGCTGGATGCTGCGGGTCAGAGGCGCCGCGCCTGCGCGATGGCGGGCAGCGCCAGGCAGGGCTGGCAGCAGATAGAAGTGCGTGGCGAGATGACTTCGCACGATCGCAACAGCAATGCGCAGAGGGCTACGACAATTGCCCGGGAATATTGCGGTAACGCGCGCTAGCGATGGACGCGGGGAAAGGCAAAGGCCGGGCTGATGCCCGGCCTTTGCCAGAGCGTCAGACTCCCTCGATCTTCCGGTTCCGCGTGGCGCGCCGGTGCTGGATCTCCTGCACGTAGATCGGCGTGCGGTAGTAGCGGTCGCGCCCGGCTGCGATGTGCTCCGGCATGGGCGTAAACGCCACCATGGACTCTGCCATCGCCATGCCACGTGCCTCGACACCCACGACGTACTCGGGCGCAGGGTAGATCCACATGTCGTTGTTGACGATGCCGTTGACCACCAGCCGGCCGACGGTCAGCGGATCCTGCGGACGCGCCCAGAAAGGCGTGGTCTGCGGCGCAGGCGGCCTGGCGCCTGCCGGCGGACGCGGCGGCCCGCCAGCGGTGCGCGGCGCGGGCGGCGCATCGTTCTTCAGCGTTTCCGGCCGGTAGGTTTCACTGCGGCCGATGTTGGTGCTGGTCTGGCCGGGCACCAGGTTGGAGGTGCCGATGTTCGTCGCGCGCAGTTCATGGCGCAGCTCTTCCATCAGCCCCGACACGGCCATCTTCGACACGGCGTATACGCCGGTCGTACCCAGCAGCACGCCGTCGGTGGAGGAGGTCGTCACGATGTGTGATCCCTCCTTGTGCGCCAGCATGCGTGGAATGAAGGTGCGCACGCCATACAGCGGCCCGAAGAAATTGACGCCCATGCACCAGTCCCAGTCCTTGTCGCTGCCGCCCGCAACGGTGGCGAAGGGACCCACGCCGGCATTGTTGACGAGGATATGCACCGGCCCGAACTTCTTCTCGATCTCGTCGGCCTTCGCTGCCCAGGACTCGCGCACCATCACGTCGTGGACCACGGTTGCCACGCGCGGATCATTGGCGGGGAACATCTTCAGCGCTTCGGCAAACTGCTTGTCGTCGTAGTTGCCCAGGATCACCTTCGCACCCTGTTCATGCAGCGCGCGCGCAATGCCGAGGCCGATGCCGCTGGAGCCGCCAGTGATGTAGGCGACCTTGTCCTTCACGTTGGTGATGGGGGGAGCCTGCGAAGCGCCGAGGTCCGGCAGGGCCGGGCCGGTTGCGGTCGCCGCGGCCTGTGCGGCCTTGGCAGTCGACGTCAGCTGGCCCAGCAGGCCTGCCGTGCCGGCAGCCGCCACCACGCCGCCCAGGATCTGGCGGCGGTTCAAGTTCTGCTCATCCATCGTATTCCCCCAATTATCCGAGTCGAAGTGGCGTGGCCACTGGAGGCGCGATCATAGGGGAGTCGGGGGACTGCCGGAACCGTCGCCGGGCCGCAGCTTCGCGGCCACATCCGCGGAAATGCTGCGCAGGTGCAGATCCTGCTGCGGGAAGGGGATTTCAACGCCTGCTTTTTCGAGAGCCGAATGAACCGCGGTGTACAGATCGCTGCGAATGGCGATCCAGCGGTCGAAATCCGCGGTCCAGGCGTACACCACGAAATCCAGTGAACTGCCGCCGAGGCCCTTGAAGAGCACGGCCGGCGGAGGCTGGCTGGCAATGCCGGGTGTCGCCGCGGCAGCGGCCTTCAGGATCGACATGATCTGCAGCGGGTCGGAGCCGTAAGCCACGCCGGCGACGACCTCGATGCGCCGGCTGCTGTCGATCAAGGTCCAGTTGACCAGTTGCCCGGACAGCAACATGCCGTTGGGGACAACCACGTCGGCGCCATCCGCCGTGCCAATGGTCGTGGCCCGCATGCCGATGTTCTTCACCCTGCCGGAAGCTCCCGAGATTTCAACCCAGTCGCCGGGGCGAAGCGGACGCTCGAACATCAGGATCAATCCCGACACGAAGTTGTTCACGATGTTCTGCAGGCCAAAGCCGATACCCACGCCCAGTGCGCCGAACAGGAGGGTGAGCTGGCTGATATTGAACCCGGCTGCAGCCAGCGCCCCAAGGAAACCGAGCAGGATCAAGACATAGTAGGTGAGCGACGACACGCTCTCTGCCACCCCGCGCGGCAGGGACATGCGCGCCAGTACTTCGTCACGCAGCAGCAGTCGGGCGATGCGCGCCGTCCAGTAAGCGATGAGCGCAGCAAAAATGAACACCAGGATATGCCCCAGCGAGACCGAAATGCTGCCCATGCTGAGATCCTGCGACAGCAGATCCTCCAGGAAGGCATGCGTGGGGCGATAAATGCGGAACGCATGCAGTGCGTACGCCAGCCAGCCGATCGCCGTCCCGATGATCAGCGCGCGCACCAGCACCTTCACCACGGGCGGCGCATATTCGCTGGCAAAGCGGTGCTGTCCGGAACCCATCTGCGCCAGCAGCAGGGCCATGAGCGCCATGAGTACTGCAACTCCGGTGTACAGCATCAGGCCGAAGTAGCTGCTGTCGAGCACGCCGGTGACCAGGGTTTCCCCCAGCGACGGATTGCCAAGGGCGGTCACGAGAGTGGCAGCGAACAGCAGACCGATGGCGATCCACGCCGCTACCCGGAGTCTGGTGCTCAGGCGGATCTCGGTCGGTCTCCGGCGCGAGAGCCACATCAGCCACGTGGTCAGGCCCAGCGCCAGGATGCTGATGCCCAGCACGAAATAGCGGTACACGAAGGTGCTGGACAGCAGCAATGCGCCGGCATGCAGCAGCAGGTACAGCGCGGTGGTGACGCGGGGCCAGTAGCCAAGCAGCGGCTTGCCTTCCATCGGCACTAGCCGCAATACCGGAACCAGCGCGATCAGCAACACGAACTCCTGGTTCAGCAGGGGCGCATCGCGTTCGAAGAGCAGTACCAGCATCATCGACAGCAGCAACCAGATGGACACCGGCCGTCTCAGGATGCGCAGGTTGTCGACGCTGACTGCTTCGGTTTGCAATCTGCGGACATAACGATTGAGCCAAAGCAGCAGGAACAGCATCAGCACCTGCAAGGTCCGCAGTTCACGCTGGTACCCGGCATTGGAAGCGTTGTAGTCACGGGCGAAGCGGGTTTCTATCTGCATGGCACGGCGCACATGCGCGAACGTGTCGTGCTCGACATTCCGCTCTGGTGCCCGCCACAGCGGCTGTGAATTGATCTCCAGCAGCCTGTCGTCGATTTCATGGATTGCCGAGGTGACGCTTCGCAGTCCAGACTCGATCCGCGCATCAACGGCATTGGCGCGTCTGCCCAGCACAATCTGCCGGGTCAGGGGCGCGGCCAGGGCCTTCTCGGCTGCAAGCAGCCTGTCGATGACCGAGTCGACGCGCCCGGACAGGGTTGGAGGCAGTGTCTGCTCATCTTCGTCGCGGGTTGCCTCCCACTCGGCCCGGCGCTGTGCCAGTTGTGCCGAGTACCGGGAAAAAGGTGCCATGGCCCGACGCAAGTCCAGGCGCCAGCGTTCAATGCGCCGCGCATCGAATTTCCAGTGCCGGGCCAGGCTTTCCAGGCGGGACACCGGCAGTTCCTGCAACCCTTCGCGCAGATACTCCTTCTGCTTCTCTTCGACGGAGGCCGAGATGGAGGCGAGTTCCGGTAGCAGGTGAGCAGCGGGATCGGGCCCGGCGGAGGCCTGCACGACATCGGCTGCATAGCGTTCGTCTGTGTCGGCACGTACCAGGATTTCCGCCACGTCGACCGGAACAATGGCTTCGGCCGGAGTCGCCACCGGCTCCTGTGCCTGCAGCGGGATTGCCAGCGCAAGGGCGACGGTGGCAGCGCATATCCATGTTCCAGCGCGAAAATGCATCCTTGGCTCCGGTGTCTTCCCGCGGCTAGTTGCGTCGAATCACGTTTCGCACCAGCCAGATGGTGCCGGCAATGGCCACGAACCATCCCAGCGCCGCGGGTATTCGTGCGGTCGATAATGCGACGACACCAGCCAGCAGCACCAGCGCCGGTGCGATCAGTGCCGGGCCCGGGCTCCGCGATTCCACCTGCGTGCTGCGGTGTGCGTCGCTGGCAAATGTCGCCGCGGAACGGCGCGGCTCGGCCGCTTCCAACACGCGCCGGCGCAAGGCCACGGGCGAGGCTTCCAGCGCCTGCAGCAACTCCGGCATCTGCTTCCACAGCCGCTTCGCGACATTCAGCGGATGGTGCTTCTCGCGCATCCATTCACGCAGGATGGGGCTGGCCGTCTTCCAGATGTCCAGGTCCGGGTACAGTTGCCGTCCCAGTCCCTCGATGTTGAACAGGGTCTTCTGCAGCAGCAGCAGCTGCGGCTGGATGCGGGCGTCGAAACGCCGCAGCGCCTCGAACAGGCGCAGCAGCACCACGCCGAAGGAGATGTCCTTCAGCGGACGGTCGAAGATCGGCTCGCAGATGGTGCGGATCGCCGCCTCCATTTCCTCGACGCGGATGTCATGCGGTACCCAGCCGGAGTCCACATGCAGCGTGGCCACGCGGTGGTAGTCGCGGTCGAACACTGCAAGGAAATTCTGCGCCAGATATTCCTGGTCGCGTGAATCCAGCGTGCCGACGATGCCGAAGTCCACTGCGGCGTAACGCGGCTCGGCGGGATTGTCGGCCAGCACGAAGATGTTGCCGGGATGCATGTCGGCGTGGAAGAAATTGTGGCGGAACACCTGCGTGAAGAATATCGCCACGCCGTTCTCGGCCAGCTTGCGGAAATCCACGCCCAGCTCACGCAGTCGCGCGATGTCGCCGATGGGCACGCCATGGATGCGTTCCATCACCATCACGTTGTTGCGGGTGAGATCCCAGTACACCTCCGGCACATGCAGCCGCGGGTCGCCGGTGAAATTGCGCCTGAGGTTGGCGGCGTTGGCCGCTTCGCGCATGAGATCCAGTTCATCGAGGATGGTGGTCTCGTACTCGCGCACGATCTCCACCGGCCGCAGCCGCCGTATCTCGGCGGAGTAGCGGTCACCAAGGCGGGCGAGCGCGTACAGCACGGCGATGTCGCGCTGGATGATGGCGCGCATGTCCGGCCGCAGCACCTTCACGATGACCTCGCGGCCATCGGGCAGCTCCGCCGCATGCACCTGCGCAATGGACGCCGCAGCCAGGGGCTCGGTATCGAAGCGCCGGAACAGCTGCGACACCGGTGCGCCCAGCGCCGCACCGATCAGCTGCTGCGCCACCAGTCCCGGAAACGGCGGCACCTGGTCCTGCAGCTTCACCAGCTCCTCGGCGATATCCGGCGGCAGCAGGTCGCGGCGGGTGGAGATGGCCTGGCCGAATTTCACGAACACCGGCCCCAGTTCCTGCAGCGCCAGGCGCAGCCGCTCACCCCGCGCGCCACGGGCACCGGCCTGCATCCACAGCCAGGGGGAAAGCGCATTGATCCAGCGCAGCCGCTGGTGCAGCGAAGTGCCCTGCGTGTAGTCGATGAGTCCGTAGCGGTGGAAGACGCGATGGATCTCGATCAGTCGGGCCAGTACCTGGCGGCTCATCATTTGTGCGTTCCCTCCAGCCGGGCGACGCGCGCGGCCAGGCGGTCCACGTCCTCACGGATGCCATCCACCCCTTCGATGAACTGCTGTGCCTCGGCGCGCGGTACCAGTTCGCGGCGCTCGTGCGCCAGGTATTCCCCGACATTCATCGCGCCGGTCCTTGCCACCTGCCGGCCGTAGTCCAGCGCGCGGCGCAGGAAGGCGCCTGCGCCGTAGGCCGGGACCTCACCGATGACCAGCGCCAGCTCGGCCTCCAGGTCCGGTCGCAGCAGTTCGATCAGCTCCTGGAAACTCTCCGCGGCAGCGGCGTCGCCTTCGATGCGCACATCGCCGCGCCGGATCACCTGCTGCGGGTTCTCGCGCGCCATGGACAAAAGGCCCAGCGGCGTGCCGCTGACGGTGACATCGGCGACAGCGGCCTCCCGCGCCAGCAGCAGGCGCCCGCCCACTGCGGTGGCATGAATCCGCCACGGTGTGAAGCGGGCATTGACGCGCAGATTGCGGCCCTCAAGCGAGGCCAGCAGTTCGCGTGCGCGAGGTGACCCGGCCACATTGCGATCGATCATGGTCTGGATGCGTTCGCGCAGCATCAGTACACGTAGCCCCGATGCACGGCGACGATTCCACCGGAGAGATTCTGGTAGCTGCAATCTTCCAGGCCTGCCGTCCGCATCATGCCCAGCAGGGTCTCCTGGTCCGGATGCTTGCGGATGGATTCGGCCAGGTAACGGTAGCTCGCCGCATCTCCGGCAACCAGCTCGCCGAGCTTCGGCAGCACATGGAATGAGTAGGCGTCGTAGAAGGGACGCAGTGCAGGCACGGCCAGCTGCGAGAATTCCAGCACGATGAGCTGGCCGCCTGGTCGCAGCATGCTGCGCATCGATGCCAGCGCGGCGGGCTTGTCCGTGACATTGCGCAGCCCGAAGCCAATGGTGACGCAGTCGAACTGGCGTGGCTGGAAGGGCAGGCATTCCGCATTGGCCTGCACCACATGCGCATTGGCCACATGGCCGGCATTGATCAACCTGTCGCGGCCGCGCACCAGCATCTCGGCGTTGATGTCAGTCAGCACAGCCATCCCCGACGGGCCTACCTGCCCGAGCATGCCCAGCGTCAGATCGCCCGTGCCACCGGCCACATCCAGTGCGCGCTGTCCCGGGCGCAGCCGCGTGCAGGCCAGCGTGAAACGTTTCCACAATCTGTGCGCGCCCACGGACATCAGATCGTTCATCAGGTCGTAGCGATTCGCGACCGAGTCGAACACGCCGCGCACGCGTTGCGCCTTGTCGCTCCATGCGACCTGCTCGAAGCCGAAATCCGTTTCACCGGTGTGATTTTTTTCCGACATGTGGGCCTACGACTCCTGCACGATCCCGTCAACAAAAGGCTGCCCGGGCAATCGAAATCTAAACGATACGCAGCGTTTCGGCACGATCGTTGCTAAACAACCAAATCTGTTGCTGAGAAGGCTGGTATTCCGCTCATAGCTGGCGCATGATCGCCCCCGGTCCGAACGCTGAGAAGCTTGGGACCAATGGGGGTCTTGTCAAAGTTCGGCCGGACATGAAGTCCGGCCTTTCTTTTTTCCGGGACAGGAAATCTGCCCGCAGAATCCTTTCGCTGATATGTGCTCACAGACGGGCATTGTGGACAGTCCAGCACGGGATGCATAGACTGCGCCGCCTTCAAAGACCTGGGAGACGCAAGTGGGAAAAGGTGATCGCAGAACCCGTCGTGGCAAGATCTACGCCGGTTCGTTCGGGAAGACCCGTCCGAAAGACCCGAAGGCTGGAAAGAAGACTGCCGTGAAGCCGTCTGCGGCCAAGCCCGCCGCCAAGCCTGCAGCCAAGCCGGCCGCCCGCCGCCCCAGCAAGTAGGATTCCCGGCCAGCCGCTACAGAATGTAGCGGCTCAGGTCCTCGTCCTTGGCCAGCTCGCCCAGGTGCTGGTCCACGTAGCTGGCATCCACCACCAGCGCATCGCCCTTGCGGTCCGCCGCTTCATACGAAGCCGCATCCAGCAGCCGTTCCATGACCGTGTGCAGGCGCCGTGCACCGATGTTCTCGGTGCGTTCGTTCACCTGCCAGGCCAGCTCGGCGACCCGCCGCACGCCATCGGGCGTGAACGTGAGCGCCACGGATTCCGTGCCCAGCAATGCCGTGTACTGCGTGGTCAGCGAGGCATCCGGCTCGGTAAGGATGCGCACGAAGTCATCGGCGGTCAGGGCTTCCAGCTCCACGCGGATGGGCAACCGTCCCTGCAGCTCCGGGATGAGATCCGAAGGCTTGGACATGTGGAAGGCGCCCGAGGCGATGAACAGGATGTGATCGGTCTTGATGGGCCCGTACTTGGTGGTCACGGTGCATCCTTCCACCAGCGGCAGCAGGTCGCGCTGCACGCCTTCGCGTGACACGTCCGCACCGATGGTGTCCTGCCGGCGGGCGATCTTGTCGATCTCGTCGATGAACACGATGCCGTTCTGCTCGGCATTGTGCAGCGCCTTGGCGCGGATCTCCTCCTCGTTCACCAGCTTGCCGGCTTCCTCATCCAGCAGCAGCTTCTGTGCCTCGCGCACCTTCACGCGCCGTGTCTTCGTGCGGCCGCTGCCCAGGTTGCTGAACATCTGCGACAGCTGCTGCTGCATTTCCTCCATGCCGGGCGGCGCCATGATCTCCACGCCTGCCGCCATGGCGCTGACTTCGATCTCGATTTCGCGATCGGCCAGCGAGCCTTCGCGCAGCATCTTGCGGAAGCGCTGCCGCGTTTCGGCATCGCGTGGCTGCTGCGGCTCATCGGTGGAGAATCCCATGGGCGCGCGTGGCCGTGGCAGCAGCGCATCGAGGACGCGTTCCTCCGCGGCGTCGGCCGCGCGCTCCTGCACGCGGACCTTCTCGGCATCGCGGGTTTCCTTCACCGCCACATCCACCAGTTCCTTGACGATGGAATCCACCTCGCGCCCCACATAGCCCACCTCGGTGAACTTGGTGGCCTCGACCTTCACGAAGGGCGCCTTGGCCAGTTTCGCCAGCCGGCGCGCGATCTCGGTCTTGCCGCAGCCGGTGGGGCCGATCATGAGGATGTTCTTGGGCGTGATCTCATGCCGTAGCGGCTCATCGATCTGCATGCGCCGCCAGCGGTTGCGCAGCGCGATGGCCACCGCACGTTTTGCGGCCTGCTGGCCGATGATGTGCTTGTCCAGTTCCTGGACGATTTCGCGCGGTGTCATCTCGTGCTGCTCCCGGGCGCGTTCATGCAATTGTTCCACGGCGGCGTTCATCCCAGCTCCTCGATGGTGAGGTTGCGGTTGGTATAGATGCAGACATCCGCGGCGATGCCCAGGGATTTCTCCACCAGCTCGCGGGCGGGCATGGCGGTGTTCTCGTACAGCGCCCGTGCCGCGGATTGCGCGTACGGTCCGCCGGACCCGATGGCCGCCAGTGGCAGTTCGGGCTCGATCACGTCGCCGTTGCCGGAGATCACGTACAGGCTGCTGGTATCGCCCACCAGCAGCAGCGCTTCCAGGCGCCGCAGGTAGCGGTCCGAGCGCCAGTCCTTGGCCAGTTCGATGGCGGCGCGGGTGAGGTTGCCGAATTTCTGCAGCTTGCCCTCGAAGCGCTCGAACAGCGTGAAGGCGTCGGCGGTGCCGCCGGCAAAGCCGGCCAGGACCTTGCCTTCGTACAGGCGGCGCACCTTGCGGGCATTGCCCTTCATGACGGTGTTGCCCAGGGTCACCTGGCCATCGCCGCCCAGGGCCAGCAGGCCATCGCGCCGGACGGCCAGGATGGTGGTGCTATGCGGATCGAATTTGTCGGTCATCTTCCCGGGGTTGGGGCAGAGCGGAGGGTTTCAACCCCCGGGTGAGCGGCAGGCCAGGTCGATGCCCTGCCCGATGGGCAGCAGCACGGCCTGCATGCCGGGCTTGGCCCGGACGGCCGCCCGGTAGACCTCGGCGTCGGGCCGCGAGAATTCCGGATACAGCATGTTGTCCGCGATGATCGCCCCATGCGGGGACAGCAGCGGGTAAACGCGGTCCAGGCAGGGGACGTACAGGTCTTTCCACAGGTCCAGCAGCACCAGGTCCACCGGGCCCTTCTCGGCCTCCAGCAGCTGCACAGCGTCGCCCAGGCGCCATTCCACCTGGGCAGCCAGACCGGCCTCGGCGATCCTCTCCCGGGCGTAGGCTTGCTTGGCCTCGTGGATCTCGAAACTGACCAGCCGGCCGCCCGTGCGCCGCGCGGCCTCGGCCAGGAACAGGGTGGAATAGCCGAAGGAGGAGCCCAGCTCGAAGATGGTGCGCGCCCGGAGGCCCACGGCCAGGTCCACCAGCAGCCGCGCCACGTCTTCGCCCACCGGCAGCAGCAGGGTGTCGCGCTGGGACTGCATGCTGGCCTTGTTGTCCTTCAGCACCCGCATGCGCGCATCTTCGGTCTCGATGCGCTGGCGGAATCCGGCCAGTACCCGTTCAAAGGCATTGCTTGTGTCGGTGCCCATTAGGTTCCCCGTTTTCGACGGGCCCGCGGATGCGCGCCGTCATAGATCCTGGCCAGGTGCTGGAAATCCAGGTGCGTATACACCTGCGTGGTGCTGATGTCGGCATGGCCCAGCAGCTCCTGCACGCCGCGCAGGTCCTGGCTGGACTCCAGCAGGTGCGTGGCAAAGGAGTGCCGGAACAGGTGCGGATGCAGGCGGACGGGCAGTTGCTGCGCGCGCGCGAACCCCGCCAGCCGCAGCTGGATGGCGCGCGCGCCGAGGCGACGGCCATTGCGGCCGACGAACACGGCTTTTTCGCCGACGGCCGCCAGCGCCGCGCGCTCCTTCAGCCAGCGGTGCAGTGCAGCGATGGCCTGGGTGCCCACCGGTACGATGCGCGTCTTGCTGCCCTTGCCGGTGACGCGCACGGTGCGATCGGCCAGGTCCAGTGATTCCAGATCCAGCGACACCAGCTCGGCCAGCCGCAGCCCGGAGGAATACAGCAGCTCCATGATGGCCTGGTCGCGCGCGGGCAATGCCCCCTCGGTGGGCTGGTTCAGCAACTGCGTCATCTGGTCCGCATCCAGCGCCTGCGGCAGCCGCTTCGGGGACTTGGGAGCCCGCACATCCACCGCAGGGTTGAGGGGAGCGCTTCCCTCGCGCTGCAGGTACTCGAAGAACGATCGCACGGCCGACAGGCGCCGCTGGATGCTGCGAGGGGCAAGTCCACCGGCGTGGGATCGCGCGCTGAAGGCCCGCACATGGCCCTGGTCCAGCTTTGCCCAGTCCGCGATGCCCTGCACATCACACCAGGTGGCCAGGGCTTTCAGGTCGCGCTGGTAGGCCTGGCCGGTGTGGGGGGAAAGACGCCTTTCCTGCCCCAGATGGCGCAGGAACTGCTGCAGCTGTTCATCCGCTGCAGCATTCATTCTTCGTTCTCAGTCGCGCGCCAGCGCATCGCCGATCATCTCGCCGAGCAGCTGCAGGAAGTCGGTGCTCATGCCGGGGTGGAAGCGTTCGCGATTGATGCTGCCCAGCACCAGCAGGCCCAGCGAATTCGTGGCCGCCAGCGGCACCAGCGCCACCGAGCCGATGCTGCCGCTGTCGCTGCCGAAGATGAAATCGCGCTGCGAATCGCGGATCTGGCCGCAGCGTGGCTTGCCGCTGACCAGCAGGTTCTCGAAGCCGGCGAGATTGTTGTCACTGGGGGCCACGGCGCGCACAAAACGCAGGTCCTGGGCATCGCTGCCCGCGCCGAACAGCACCAGCACGGTATGCGAGATGTCGAAATCCTCGCGGAAACCGCGCTCGATCTGCGTCAGCACGGCGCGGCGCGTCGGCGCGCTGATCAGCCGGCGCGCGAAGCGGTGGATCCTGGCGGCCAGGGCCTCGTTCTCCCGCGCGATCGACACCAGCTCCGCCAGCCTGGTTTCTGCCGTCTGGTTTTTCTCGCGCAGTACTTCGATCTGCCTTTCGATCAGCGAGACGGCCGCGCCACTGGCATGCGGCAGGCGCAGCCCGGCCAGCAGTTCGCTGTTGCGGCGGAAGAAATCCGGGTTGGCTCGCAGCCACTCGGCGACGCCGTCGTCAGTAAGAGCGGCGGGCGTCTGGCGCGCGGTTGAGGCCGTCATTGCAGGGATTGCTCCGGAAAAAGGAATTACAGATCGAAATGGCCCGTGAAAGATACTTCAGCGGGACCTTCGAGCCAAAGCGGATTGTTGTCGCCGGCCCAGCTCACGTACAGGGTGCCTCCCGGCAGGTCGACCTGCACGCGCTCATCGAGCACTCTTTCGCGGATGCCCGTGGCCACTGCCGCGCAGGCTCCCGTGCCGCAGGCCTGCGTTTCGCCGACGCCGCGCTCGAACACGCGCAGGCGCAGGTGGCCCCGGTTGCGCACCTGCCGGAAGCCCACATTCACCCGGCGCTCGAAGCGTGGGTGCGACTCCAGCGCGGCGCCCAGCGTGCCCACTGGCGCAGTTGCCGTGTTGGGCACTTCGATGACGGCATGCGGATTGCCCATCGAAGCGATCAGGAACTCCACCCGCTGGTGCTGCACATCGATGGCATAGAGCGGGCCCGGCTGGCCTGCGGGATCGAAAGCCACCGCAGCGGGAGTGAAGTCCGGTACGCCCATGTCCACGGAGACCATGCCGGGCTCGCCCAGGTTGGCCGTGATGCGGCCGGCCGGGCTGTCCAGCATCACCTGCCCATTGCGCGCGTAGCCGCGCAGCCGCAGCAGTTCGGCGAGGCAGCGCACGCCATTGCCGCATTGCTCGACCTCGGCGCCGTCGGCGTTGAAGATCCGGTAATAGGCCAGTGAATCCGTGGTGCGAGGTGGCTCAAGCACCAGCGCCTGGTCGAAGCCAATGCCCCGATGGCGGTCTCCCAGCGCACGCCACTGGGCGCGGCTGAACACCAGGCCGTCGCGGGCGGGCGCGTCGAGCACGATGAAATCGTTGCCCAGCCCGTGCATCTTGATGAAGTCGTAGCGCATGGAGGAATCCGGTCCTCCAAGGATACACGCTCGCGCCGGGTCAGCCGGACAGTTCGAAGCGGGTCTTGAGCTCGGAGGCCAGCCTGCGGCTGACGGCCATGCGCTCCTCGCGGCCGCGCAGGCGGATCTGGTGCTGGCCCTCTGCATTGCGCTCGATGGCTTCGATGAAATCCCGGTTGACCAGCGCACCGCGGTGGATGCGCACGAAGCGCTCGCCGAATTCGGTTTCCAGCGTGCGCAGGGAATCGTCGATGAGGTCCTCGCCGCCGATATGCCGCACGGTGGTGTATTTCTGCTCGGCGATGAGACAGACCACCTCATCCAGCCGCAGCAGCCGCAGGCCATCGCGATGGCGCACGGCCAGGTGCGTGCGTGTGGTCGCGGTGCCGATGGCGCCCAGTTGCACCTGGCTGAGCTGGCGGGCGCGTTCGGTGGCGGCGGCCAGCTGCTCGCGCCGCACCGGCTTCAGCAGATAGCCCACCGCTTCGGCCTCGAATGCCGCCATGGCGTGTTCATCGTAGGCCGTGGTGAAGATGATGGCCGGCGGATCCTCCAGCGTGCCGAGGTGACGCGCCAGCTCCAGGCCGGACATGCCGGGCATGCGCACGTCCAGGTAAAGCACGTCGGGTTCCAGTTCCTTCAGCCGCTGCAGTGCTTCCATGGCATTGCGCGCATCACCCACCACCTCCACCTGCCCCAGCTCGCCGAGCAACGATGCCAGCCGCTCGCGTGCGGGCGCTTCATCGTCCACCACCAGCGCCCGCAGTTTCACGAGGCGCGGTCCGGCATGGTGGTGGTTTCGGGAAAACGCAGCTGCACGACGAATTCATCGCCTTCGCGGCCGGCGCGCAATTCGGCGCGTGCACCGAAGAGCAGGCTGAGCCGCTCGCGGATATTGTCCAGCGCGATGCCATGGCCGCTGCGTCCCTCGCTGACTTTTCCCGCTGGATTGTCGAAGGGCATGGGATTGCGCACGCGCAGCAGGATCATCCCTTCCGCGGCGCCACCCTCGACGATGACTTCGCCGCCGCCGTCGAGATTCTCCACGCCATGGCCGATGGCATTCTCCAGCAGCGGCTGCACAGTGAGTGCGGGCACCAGCGCGCGCATCGGCAGCTCTTTCACATCCCAGCGCACCCTGAGGCGCTCGCCCATGCGCAGCTGTTCGATGCGCTGGTAGATGCGGGCCGCCTCCAGTTCTTCCTTCAGCGTGATGACGCTGCGTTTCTCGCTGAGGTTGGCGCGGAACAGGTCCGCCAGATCCTGCACGGCCTCCTCGGCGCGGGCCGGATCGCTGCGCGTCAGCGCCGCGATGGTGTTCATGCTGTTGTAGAGGAAGTGCGGGCGGATGCGTGCCTGCAGGGCGTTGACCCGTGCCCGCGCCTGGCTTTCCACGTTCAGCCGCCATTGCTGCGTGACATAGAAATAGCGCAGCGCCAGACCCCCGACGATCAGGCCCATCAGCAGGTTGCGCGTCAGGAACAGCCAGTGATCCAGCGGCTCCGGCCCCAGCATGCCGCCCGGATTCAGCAGCGGACTGGCAGTAATCCGGTAGGCGACCTCGGAAATCAGCAGCACCAGCGCCGCGATGGTGCCCAGCACCAGCACGGACCCTGCAGCGGCGTCCAGCCGCGCCACCTGTGCACGCAGCGCGCAGAGCAGGCTGGCACCAGCGAGTCCGGCAAAAACCAGGAACAGGATGTTGCGCGCCAGGTCGGTCCAGAAATGCGGTCCGAATCCGGCGCTGGACAGGGCCAGCAGCAGCGCAGTCAGGGTAACGATGAGCAGCACCACGAGCACGGCCCGCGGGTTGCAGAAATCAGGCAGCAGCAGTCGTCTGGGGTGGGACACCGGCGCTCCTACTCTAACGCGAGCGCCAGCCTGCGGTTCAATCGTGAATCAGGGAGCGCAGGCCAGGTCGCGGGCGCTGCGCGCCTGCAGCCGGGCTGCATCGAGTTCGGGATCACTGAGGAAGGTGCGATTGCCCTTGTCGTCGGTCTTGTACATGCGCCGCGCCTGCACCGCCTGCTGGTAGTCGGTCTCGGCCTTCTTGCACTGCTCTGCCTTGTGGGTGGCCGCTTCCTGGCGCACCTGCTGTGCAACCTGCGGGGTGACCTGGGGCAGGCCCGGGGGCGCGGCATTGCTGGCAGGGGCTGGCGGCAGCGGGGGAGGAGCGTTGCCACCGGGCGTGGCGCTGGGCAACCGGGCGCCCTTCACCAGTTCCGCGCCGGGCTGCGGCTGGTCCGAGTAATGCCAGACGCCGTTCGGGTCTTTCCAGCGGTAGACCTCACCGGCGCCAAGCAGCAGCGACAGCACGAAGGGGGCGGTGGCGAAGACAAAATATTTGCGCATGATGCTCTCCGACTGAAGTATCGCCGCTGTGCCGCGCGCGGCCCGTGATGCACATCACAGCGAAGCATTCCCGGGAGAGTAGCTCCCGCCCTGGCGACAGTCTCCCCAAAAGAAAAAGCCCCGGCAACCATGAGGTTACCGGGGCCAGGCGCCTGTTCAGGCGCAGTCTCTACTACTCCCGCAGGGGATCAGTCGTACGCACGCTCGCCGTGCTCGGAGATGTCGAGGCCTTCGCGCTCGATTTCTTCCGTCGGGCGCAGCCCGATCGTGTACTTGATCAGCAGGAAGGCCGCCGCCGATACCGCACCGGACCAGACCAGCGTGATGCCCACGCCCGTGGCCTGGATGCCCAGCTGCTTGCCGATGCTCTCGAAGGTGCCGACGCCGCCCAGCGAGGCGTGGCCGAGGATCGCGCAGGACAGGGCCCCGACAATGCCGCCGATGCAGTGCACGCCGAACACGTCCAGGGAGTCGTCGTAGCCCAGCATCTTCTTCAGGCCGGCGCAGGCCCAGAGGCAGATCAGGCCAACCACGAGGCCGAGGATGATGGCGCCGCTCGGGCTCACCACACCGCAGGACGGGGTGATGGCAACCAGGCCGGCGATGGCTCCAGAGGCCGCGCCGAGCATGGTCGGCTTGCCCTTGAAGATCCACTCACCGACTGTCCAGGCGCAGGCCGCAGCAGCCGTGCAGACGTAGGTGTTCAGGAACACCAGGCCGGCAAAGTTGTTGGCCTCGAGACCGGAACCGACGTTGAAGCCGAACCAGCCAGCCCACAGCAGCGAGGCGCCCATCATGACGTAGGGCACGTTGTGCGGCGGCATGGCCACCTTGCCGTAGCCCGTGCGCTTGCCGACGATCAGCGCGCCCATCAGGCCCGCGATACCGGCATTGATGTGCACCACGGTGCCACCGGCGTAGTCCAGGGCGCCGAGCTTGAACAGGTAGCCCTCGGTGTACCAGACCATGCGCGCGATCGGCAGGTAGGAGAAGGTGAACCAGATGACCGCCCAGATCAGCACCGCGGTGAACTTGGTGCGTTCGGCGAAGCCGCCAACCGCCAGCGCGGTGGTGATCGCCGCGAAGGTGGCCTGGAACACCACGAACACGTACTCGGGAATGACCACACCCTTGGTGAAGGTTGCGGCATTGGAGTCGGCCGTGAGCCCGTGCAGCAGGAAGCGACTGGTGTCGCCGAACCATTCGCCGGGGCCGTTGAAGGCGAAGCTGTATCCGTAGATTACCCACAGCACGGTGCCGAGGGAGAAGATCACGAACACCTGCATGAACGTGGACAACACGTTCTTGGCGCGCACCATGCCGCCGTAGAAAAGTGCCAGTCCTGGCACGGCCATCATGATGACCAGCAGCGTGGAGGTGATCATCCACGCGGTATCACCCTTGTCGGGTACCGGTGCGGCTTCCTCCGCGCCGGCTATGACTGGCAGCAATGCCAGCGAGGCCATCAGTGCTCCCCGCGCCCACGGCGAGGATTTAATCGAGGCGAGATCAATGCGCATGTTGCGACTCCCAGCTGTTCTTAAGTTGCCGCTGTTCCGGTCTCGCCGGTGCGGATCCGAATTGCCTGTTCCAAGTTTCCAACGAAGATCTTCCCGTCGCCGCTCCGGCCCGTCCGGGAGACATTGGCAATGGCCTCGAGCACCGGTTCGACGATGGAATCGTCGACTGCGATCTCGAGCTTGGCGCGAGGTCCGTGCTCTGCTTCATACACCTCGGTGACCGTCACCCCTTGCACGCCCAGCTGAGCTATGGCGTGCCGCAATTCGTCCAGCTTGAAAGGCCGGACGATCGCAGTGATGATTTTCACGATGTGCATACCGCAACGTTACGTACCCTGCCTGTTTCCATTGCCTTGTCTTTCGGTACGCGCTTGAACCTCTCGGCTCGGCGCCCAGTCGGTTAGTGCAGAATCCGTGCCACGGTTCGGTGCGTTGTCTGCGCCCTCAAAAGGGCAATTCAGCGCAGGTGATGCACACTTGTGGGCGGCGAGTTGGCGAAGGTGCACCAAAACGGTGCCAGTGCGCCGCAAATTTCCGGGGCGAACGGTTTCTGGGAGGGTAAAACCATGGACAAGTCACAGCTCGAACAGACCATCCAGCGATTGATGGAGGGTTTGCCTGCTTCATTGCAGGCCATGCGTTCGGATCTGGAAGCGCATTTCCAGCGCGTGCTGCAATCCGGCGCCCGGCGCCTGGATCTGGTGTCGCGCGAGGAATTCGACGCGCAGACCAAGGTTCTGGAGCGCAGCCGGGCGCTGATCGAGCAGCTGGAGGCCCGCGTGAAGTCGCTGGAGGAGAAACAGGGCGCTTCCGGCATATAGGCCTCTGGCCCGCCTGCCGCCCGCGCGCTGACATGGCCGCGTGGGATTCGCGCAGATACTCAGCCGCGCCGAGACAGGCCTGGCCGCGCCGCTGGTGCGGGTAGAGGTGCATCTGGGCAGCGGGCTGCCCACGTTCAACATTGTCGGCCTGCCCGCGCCCGTGGTGCGCGAGAGCAAGGAGCGCGTACGCGCCGCGCTGGCCCACTGCGGCTTTGCCTTTCCGGCCGGCCGCATCACCGTCAATCTCGCTCCGGCTGACCTGCCCAAGGAGGGCGGGCGCTTCGATCTGCCGATTGCGCTGGGCATCCTGGTGGCCTCCGGGCAGGTGGATCCGCAATGCGATCTGTCGCGTACGGAGTTCTACGGTGAACTGGGGCTGACCGGAGAGCTGAAGCAGGTGCCGGGCCTGCTGCTGGCCGCATTGCATGCCCTGCGTGCGGGGCACGTCCTGGTGGTGCCCGGCCGCGATCTGGCAGAGCTGCGCATGGTGGAAGGCTGCGCCGTGCGCGGCCTGGCGCATCTGGCCGAGCTGGGAAATGCGGACGGCGGGGCGGAATCACCGCGGCTGGGCACCGAGCCGGCATTTCCCAGGGATGACGGCATCGCAGGCACGATGAGCGCCGCGCCTGCCGATCTGGCCGATGTGCGCGGACAGTGGCAGGCCAAGCGCGCATTGCTGATCGCAGCGGCGGGTGGCCACGGGCTGCTGATGTGCGGTCCGCCGGGGTCAGGCAAGAGCATGCTGGCGCAGCGCCTGCCCGGCCTGCTGCCGCCGCTGTCATCGGACGAGGCACTGGAGGTGGCGGCAATCGCCGCGGTGGCTCGAACCGGCCATTGCGGAGCGCGCTTCGGCGGGCGGCCGTTCCGCGCGCCGCATCACACCGCATCGGCACATGCCATCGTCGGTGGCGGCATGGCCGTGCGGCCGGGCGAAGTAAGCCTGGCGCACCATGGCGTGCTGTTTCTCGACGAGCTGCCGGAGTTCGACCGGCGCGTGCTCGAGGCGCTTCGCGAGCCAATGGAATCCGGCACGGTCAGCGTGGTGCGCGCAAACCAGCGCGCGGAATATCCCGCCTGTTTCCAGCTCGTTGCGGCGATGAATCCCTGTCCCTGTGGCCGCGCGGGGCAGGTGCGGCCGCGCTGCCGCTGCGAGCCAAAGCGGATCGAACGCTACCGCGCCCGCATTTCCGGTCCGCTGCTCGATCGCATCGACCTGCAGTTGTCGCTGCCGGCAGTGGGTGCGGAGGCGCTGGCCGCAGCCCTGCCCGCAACTGCATCGCGTGAGCCGGTGAACACTGCGGAGGCGGCGGCGCGGGTGCTGGCTGCGCGCCATCGGCAGTTGCAGCGACAGAACGCCTGCAATGCACGACTGAGCCCCGAAGAAACGCTGCGACACTGCCGGGCCGATGCCCGGGGCATGGCGCTGCTGCAGCGCGCGGTAGCGCAGCAGGGGCATTCGGCGCGCAGCCAGCACCGCATCCTGCGCGTGGCGCGAAGCATCGCGGATCTGGACGAACGCGATGCAGTACGGGCAGAGGACGTGGCCGAAGCGCTGGCATTGCGCTGGAGCGAGCAGCCGTAGCAGGGCGGCATCGATTTCCATGTCCGCGATCCGGACGGCAACGTCATCTCGTTCGTGCAGTACCTGCCGGTTTCAGGGGGATGACTGCCCGGGAATCCATTCCGTGCCGGCCAGTGGTACGCGGGCCATCGCAGCCGCTTCCACGGTGAGCGCGACCAGGTCCTCGCGCTCCATGTGGTGCACATCCTGCTTGCCACAGGCGCGGGCCAGGGTGGTCAGTTCCATCGCCAGCGTCTTCAGGTAATTGCGCACGCGCTTCGCGCCGGTCTCCACTTCGAGCCGTTGTTCCAGCGCTGCATCCTGCGTGGTCACGCCCACCGGACAGCGGCCAGTGTGACAGTGGTGGCAGAAGCCGGGTCGTGTGCCCAGTGTGGCGTAGTCGGCGCTGGCGTCGATGTGCTGGCCCTTCTGCACATACGTGCTGCTGTTGCAGCCCAGCGAGAACAGCACGCCCTGGCCTATGGACACGGCATCGGCGCCCAGCGCCAGCGCCTTGGCCACATCGGCGCCGGAGCGGATGCCGCCGGAGACGATGAGCTGCACCTTGCCGGTCATGTTGAGTTCTTCGAGCGCATCCGCCGCCTGGCGCACCGCGGCCAGAGTGGGGATGCCCACATGCTCGATGAAAGTGAGCTGGGTTGCGGCGGTTCCACCCTGCATGCCGTCGACCACGACCACGTCGGCGCCAGAGTGCACCGCGAGCTTCACGTCATGCGGCACGCGCGTGGCGCCCACCTTCACGTAGATGGGTTTCTCCCAGTCGGTGATCTCGCGCAGTTCGCGGATCTTGATGGCGAGGTCATCCGGTCCGGTCCAGTCCGGATGGCGCGAGGCCGAGCGCTGGTCCACGCCGGCCGGCAGCGTGCGCATCTTCGCCACGCGCGGATTCACCTTCTGTCCCAGCAGCATGCCGCCGCCGCCGGGCTTGGCGCCCTGGCCGATGACGATTTCGATGGCATCGGCGCGGCGCACGTCATCGGGGTTGAAGCCATAGCGCGAGGGCAGGCACTGGTACACCAGTGTCTTGGAGGAGTTGCGCTCCTCGCTGGTCATGCCGCCGTCGCCGGTGGTGGTGGAGGTGCCCACGGCAGTGGCCGCGCGTCCCAGCGCCTCCTTCACATTGGCAGACAGCGCGCCGAAGCTCATGCCGGCAATGGTGATGGGGATGTCGAGCACGACGGGCTTGGTGGCGTAACGCGTTCCGAGCACCGTGCGCGTGTTGCATTTCTCGCGATAGCCCTCGAGCGGGTAGCGGGAAAGCGATGCGCCCAGCAGCAGCAGGTCGTCGAAATGCGGCAGCTTGCGCTTGGCGCCCAGCCCGCGGATCTCGTACAGGCCGGTGGCCGAGGCGCGCTGGATGTATTCGATCGTCGCGCGATCGAAGCTGGCCGACTCTTCGGCCGAAACATGCAGTTCAGTGCTCACTCAATACTCCTGGTTCGCATCGGCATTCCAGTGGTAGAGGCCGCGTGCGGAGGCCACCCTGCGGAAGCTGGCCGGGTCATGGTCGAAGCCGGCAATGGCGAGCAGTTCGCGCACCGCGGCGAGATCGGATTCCGTCATGGGCTCGAAGCGGGCGTCGGCCCCGAGCGATGCCACCTTGCCGCGCACGTAGATCACCGCTTCGTACAATGAATCGCCCAGCGCCTCGCCGGCATCGCCGCAGATCAGGATGCGGCCGGCCTGCGCCATGAAGGCCGTGAAGCTGCCGGCGCTGCCACCGACGACGATATCGCCGCCCTTGAGCGAGATGCCACAGCGCAGCGAGGCGTCGCCCTCGATCACCAGGCAGCCACCATGCGCCGAGGCGCCGGCGCTGTTGGAGGCGAAGCCCTTGATGCGCACGAGGCCCGACATCATGTTCTCCGCCGCGCCGGTACCGGCATTGCCATGCACGGTGACGCGCGCCTGCTTGTTCATGCCGGCCACGTAGTAACCGGCATGGCCCAGCACGTCGATCTCCACCGCTCCATCCACACCGGCTGCGATGGAATGTGCGCCATCGGGATTCACCACCCGCACGCGCGGCGCGCATTCGACAGGCAGTTCGCGGTGCAGCCAGCGATTCAGTGCGCGCAGGTTCCCGGATTGCGACAGGTCGAATTCCTTCACCGGCGCTGCAGCAGCAGCGGCATTCATGCGCGGCTCCAGTGGTAGATGGTGCGTGGCTGGGGTTCGAACAGCTTCGCCTGCGAGACGCCGGGCAGATGCGCCAGCGAGCGGAACTCCGAGGAGATGGCCACGTAGTCTTCGGTTTCGGCCACGATGGCCGGCTTGCAGGCGAAGGGGTCGCGCACCAGCGCAAGACCATCCGCGGTGCCGATCAGGAAGGTGAAGAAGCCATCCAGCGCTTCGAAACCTTTCTCGATGGCCTGGTCGATGGCATCGCCTTCGCGCATGCGCCACTCCAGGTAACGGCAGGCCGCCTCGGTGTCATTGTCGGTCTCGAAGTGGATGCCCAGCGGCTCCAGCTTGCGGCGCACCAGGTGCGGGTTCGACAGCGAGCCGTTGTGCACCAGGCAGAAGTCGCGGCCGGCAGTGAAGGGATGCGCGCGATCCGGCGTCACTGCAGACTCCGTGGCCATGCGAGTGTGTCCCACGGCGTGCGTGCCGGGGAAATACCGGAAGCCGTAACGCTCCGAGATCTCGGCAGGTGTCCCCACATCCTTGTACAGCTGGATACGGCTGCCGACGGACAGCAGTGCGACGGCCGGAAATCGCTCGCGCAGCAGCGTGCGGATGGCATCGACCTTGCTGGATGTGGTGAGCAGCACGGCGTGCTGGTCACCGGGCAGCAGGCCGTGCTTGCCGGGCACGTTCTCGGACACCGTCCGCTGCAGCAGGCCCCAGTCCGGTTCGCCGCGCAACTGGAACAGGCTGATCTTTGTCTCGCCTTCGGTGGGCTGGCCGAACACCGCCAGGCCGGCTGAATCCGGACCGCGTTCGGTCATGCCCGTGAGCATGGGTACCAGCAGTTCGCCCAGCAGCCTGTCCCAGCCGGGATTCTTCAACAGCAGCCCGACAATGCCGCACATTAAAAGAACTCCAGGTAGCGCTCGGTCTCCCAGTCGGAGACATGCCGGGCGTATTCAGTCCATTCCATGCGCTTCAGCGCGATGAACTCCGCGGCCAGCTCCTTGCCTAGGCCATCGCGCACCACCGAGTCGGCTTCCAGTGCCTGGACGGCCTCGAGCAGGTTCTGCGGCAGCACTTCGATTCCCGCCTTCTGCAGCTCCTCTGGCGTGGCCTCGTACAGATTGCTGTTGTTGGCCTTGCCCGGGTGGATGCGCTGCTTCACGCCGTCCATGCCGGCCGCAACGATCGCAGCCGTGGCGAGGTAGGGATTGCAGCCGGCATCGGGCAGGCGCATCTCCAGCCGGCCGCCGGGAATCCGCACGCAGCTGGTGCGGTTGTTGTCGCCGTAGGCGATATATGCCGGTGCCCAGGTGGCGCCTGAAAGCGCGCGGCCCACCACCAGGCGCTTGTACGAATTCACCGTGGGCGCGCATACCGCGGTAAGGGCGCGCGCATGCTTCAGGATTCCGCCGAGGAAGAAATACGCCATCTCGGAAAGCTTCAGCCCCTGCGGATCGTTGGCATCGAAGAACAGGTTGGGGGTCTGCGCATTGCCCAGCGAGATATGGAAATGCGCGCCGCTGCCCGTGCGGTTCGAGAAGGGTTTGGGCATGAATGTGCCGATCATGCCGTGGCGGCGCGCCAGCTCGCTCACCGCCATCTTCACCATGACGAAGCTGTCGGCGCTGGTCATGGCATCGGAGTAGGTGAAGTTCACTTCGAACTGGCCGTTCGCGTCCTCGTGGTCGATCTGGTAGACATCGACGCCGGCGCTGCGCAGGCTCGAGGTGAGTTCACCCAGGAAGGCGCTGGCGCGCGACAGGCCCTTGTAGTCGTAGCAGGGCTTGTCCAGCGTGTCCGTGGCATCGAAGGGGCCGAGCTTGCCCACTGCGTCACGGCCCAGCAGCATGAACTCGGGCTCGATGCCGGTGTAGAGCGTGAGGCCCTGCTCGGCGAGGCGATCCAGCTGGCGCTTCAGCGCCACGCGTGAGCAGTAGGGCCAGGGTTCGCCTTTCACGGTGCCATTGCAGACGATGCGCGCATAGCCCGGCATCCAGGGCAGCGGACGCAGCGTGGCGATGTCGCCCACGGCCATGTAGTCCGGGCCGTGCGGACCCATGCCGAAGCCCCAGAGTGCGAAGCCCGCGAAGCCCGCGCCGTCGCCGAGCACCATTTCCAGATGCTCGACCGGAACGGCTTTGGCCTTGGCCGCGCCATGGATGTCCACGAACTGGGCAAGCACATACTGGATGTCGTTGGCGCGCAGTTTCGCGAGGGCTTCTTCTCGTTTCATGCCGGCTCTCCGTGACTCGAAGCGGTTATGGTCGAAAGTGAATGCAATGTCTGTTCCAGATAGGGGCCGAAGGATGCGTCCGCCCATAGGCGCAGCTCGGGTGCTGGCCCTGCGCCATCCAGCACCAGCGTTGCACTGATATCGGCGCAAAGCGTCATCACCACTTGGTCTGGCGTGTGCAGCAGGCGCTCGAAATCGAACGAACTGATGCGCGCCAGCTGATCGAAGAGCGCGGTGCCGCCGATCAACGCGCTGTAGTCGGAGCGCAGCACGCACCAGGCGCGCATGGCCGCGGTATTGGCCAGCGAACGGATGCGCTCGATGGCGTCGGAGCCCTGGTCCTGCTCCAGAAGGAATTCGCTGTTGCCCAGGCGCAGGCAACGGTCCAGGCCTGGCAGCGACGCGACGCCGCTTCGCCTCACTGCGTTGGGTGTTTCCGGAATGGCGATGCCGGCGTCCTGCAGAAGGTGCGCGGCGTCCGGCCCCTTCAGGCCGAGTCGTGCGGCGGGTTGCTGCGGTCGAATCCACCACGAAGCGGCAGCTGTCATGGCGTCGCTCCCAGCTTCTGCCGTTCGGATTTCGGATCGTAGAAGGAGGAGGGCACGACCTTGGCGGAGTGCATCGCGCCTGCATCGTCGCGGATGGAGATGCGCGTACCCACTGCAGCCAGCGAGGGATCAACCTGCGCCAGACCGATCTTCTTCTGCAGCGCAGCCGACCAGGCGACGCTGGTAGTGCGGCCCGCGATCCGGCCTGCATCGATGACCAGATGGCACTCGACCACTGGCGCCGTTGCATCTTCCAGTTCTATCCCGACCAGCTGCACCCGGTTGCCGCGCCGGCGCAATGCGGCAAGGCTGCGCTGCCCGACGAAGAAGGGTTTGTCTTCCTTCACCAGGCCGGTCAGCCCGGCCTCCCAGGGATTGGTGACTCCATCGGTATCTTGGCCGACGATCACATGCCCCTTTTCAAGGCGTAGCACGCGCTGCGCTTCCACGCCGAAGGGGGAAATTCCCGTGCCGCCCTGCGACATCACCGCAGTCCAGACCTGGAGCGCCTGGTTGGCGGGAACGTGGATCTCGTAGCCGCGCTCACCGACAAAGCCCACACGCAGCACACGCGCCTGTGCTCCGGCGACTTCCCCTTCGCGTGCTGCAAGGTAGGGAAAGCTCGCCTCATCCAGGGCCAAGGTGCTGCAGGCAGCCAGCAGCGCTGCGCAACGCGGACCTGCCAGGTTCATCGCTGCCATGTGGCCGGTGAGATTGTGCAGCACGCAGTCCAGGCGCCATTCGAGCACCCGGCGCTGCATCTCGCGGTAGACGCTGGCCGAAGCACCGGTGGTGGTGCTGACATAAAAATGCTTCGGACCCAGGCGTGCAACGACGCCGTCGTCGACCACGGTGCCGCTTTCATCGAGCATCAGCGCATAGCGTGTGTGGCCATTTGCCATGCCGGCGAAGCGGCCTGTGTACAGCCGCTCCAGCAGCAACGCAGCGTCGGTGCCGAAGACATCGATCTTGCCCAGCGTGGACACATCGATGAGGCCGGCGTTCTCGCGCACGCTGCGCACTTCGGCCGCGATGGACCCCGCGGCATCCAGGTCGCCACGCCTGTACCAGGCCGGACGGCGCCAGTTGCCGGCGGGCATCCACTGCGCGCCTTGGGCCGCATGCCAGGCGTCCATCGGTGAACGCCGCAGTGGTGACAGCCGAAGCCCTGCCACGGCGCCGAGGCTGACTGGCTGGTAAGGCGGACGTGCAGTCGTGAGTCCAATCTCATCCAAGCCCGAGCCCGTAACGCGGGCCAGTTGTCTCGCCGCAGCGATATTCGACAGCTTGCCCTGCGATGGCCCCATGCCGACGGTGCTGTAGCGCTTCAGCAGTTCGATGCTGTCGAAGCCTTCCTGTGCGGCGTTAGCCAGATCCGCCAGTGTGAGGTCTTCGTCCAGATCGACAAATTCCTTGCCGCGCGAATGCGGGAACAGCGCCAACGCGTGGCTGCGCGGCGGCGATGTGCGCGCTGGGCGCTCAACATGCGGCGCGGGTTGCCGCAGCGCCCAGGCGGCAGCGAGCGCGCCGGCCGCGGCGCCATCCGCGCATCGCGCCTCTGCTTCGTACGCGGCATTCACGCGACCGGCGAGAAACAGGCCCGCAGGCAGGGTGTCGGGCAGGTGCTGCTGCAGGCTGCTGTCGTAGCGGCCGCGCGCACCGGTCTGCAGGGCCAGTTGCTGCGCGGGTGACCAGCCGGTCGAGAGCAGCAGCGCATCGCAGTCCAGGCGCTGGCTGCCTCCGGCATGGCGGAGGTCCACGGCGCTCAGTACTCCATCACTGCCGGCTCGCGCGGCCACGTCTGTCACACCGTGGATCACCTCGAGGCCGCGGGTTTCCAGGGCGGCCACGGCATCCGCGTCCAGCGAGTAGGGGGAGCCGGCAAGCATGGCCAGCGCCACTACCGGCACTTCATGCATCAGCAGATCGCGGGCCAGGGCGCGTGCATCCGCGTTCGCGCCGAGAATCACCACGCGCCGGCCCGGCGCCACGGCATGGCGATGCAGCAGTCGCTGCGCGGCCGAACCCAGCATGACGCCGGGCAGGTCATTGTTGCGGAACACCGGGGGCTGCTCGATTGCGCCGGTGGCGAGAACCACCGCACGCGCGCGCAGCAGGATGGCGCCGCCATCGCTGCGGTCGTGTTGCGCGATCAGCAGTTCGTGGTCGGCATACAGGCCGACGACGCAGCAACCGCTCAGCAGCCGGATGCGATCATTCCTGCGCACCTCGTCCACGAGGTTTTGCAGCGCCTCGCGCGCAGCAGCAGGTGCTGCCGCGCCATGCAGCGAGCTGCCGCCAGGCTGTGCGCTCTCGTCGACCAGCACGACGCGGGCGCCCTCCCGCGCGGCCGCAAGTGCGGCGTTCAGTCCTGCCCAGCCGGCGCCAATCACCGCGATCTCGCAATGCATATGGCGCCGGTCACGCAGCGGCGGGCGGGCCGCGAGATCCACGCGCCCCAGGCCGCTCATGCGCCGAATCAGCGTCTCGAAGCGCGGAAAGCTGCGCGTACCGCCACCGGTCTTGTAATAGAAACCTACCGGCAGGAAGCGGGACAGCCAGCCGATCCATGAGCCGCGATCCGCTTCAACGCCACCGATGGTATTGACCGCTGCGATCTGCATGTCCTGCTGCAGCAGCAGGGCATCGCCGCGCTGGTTGGGCTCGGCGCCGATCTGGAACAGGTTGTTCGCGTCATGCGCGGCAGCGGAATACAGGCCGCGCCGGCGGTGGTACTTGAAGCTGCGTGCCGTGGTCATCACGCCGGCGCCGGCCAGCGCCGAGGTCAGTGTGTCGCCAGCGAACCCTTCCAGCGTCCGGCCTTCGAAGGTGAAGCGCAGGCTGCGGCTGCGATCGATCCACTCACCGGGAACAGGAGGCAATCGGTACATCACAGTACGCCTGCCTCTGCGATCTGCTGCGCGGACCAGGTGCGCAGGACTTGGTCCGTCGCCGTATCCCGCTCCAGCACGAACCAGTAGCCGGAGGGCAGGTGATACCACCACTCGCGCTTTACACTCGGGATACCCGAACGGTGGAACACATATTCCGACCAGCGTTTGTCATCGGCGGCGGCCGGATCAGGCATGCCACGCACTTCGCCGCCGTAGACGAATTCATCCGCGGGGCGCAGGCCATTCAGCGGACAGGGAATGAGCTTCATGCGCTAGTGCCCCACCGCCGCTGCGCCTTTTTCACCGGTGAGCTCAAAGCGTGCGAAGCGCTCCCAGTCGAAACTGGTGATCAGCGGATGATTGCGGCCGCGGGCCACCGTGGCGGCCATGGTTTCACCGGCTACCGGCGTGGCCTTGAAGCCCCAGGTGCCCCAGCCGGCGTCGAGGAAAAACCCTTCCACCGGCGTGCGACCCATGATGGGCGCGAAGTCCGGCGTCATGTCGGCGAGGCCCGCCCACTGCCGGTTGATCTTCACGCCGGCAAGGAAGGGGAACATGTCCAGCATGTGGCCGGCCAGGCCGGTGACGAACTCGCGCGTGGAGCGCGGCGTATGCAGCTCGCGCGGATCCAGCGATGCGCCCATGACCAGCTCCCCGCGCGCAGTCTGGGACACGTACACATGCAGTGAGCCGGAGACGATGATGGGATCCAGCCAGGGTTTCAGCGGTTCGGAAACCATGGCCTGCAGCGGATGTACATAGATCGGGCTGGTAAGGCCGGCCATGTTCAGGATGCGCGGTGTGTAGCCGGCCACCGCGCTGATGACGCAATCGGTGGCGATATTGCCGCGCGTGGTGGATACGCCGCGGATCCGGCCGCCTTCCACCTGCAGGCCCAGCACTTCAGTCTGCTGGTGGACCTCCACCCCGAGCCGGTCGGCCGCACGTGCATAGCCCCAGGCCACCGCATCGTGGCGCGCCACCGCGCCAGGTGCGTGGTACAGCGCGCCGACTATGGGCGCATGGCCGCCGCAGCTCATGTCCATCATCGGCAGCGCGCGCGCGATTTCCTCCGGCCCCACCACGCGCGAATCGACGCCCAGGTGCTTGTTCACCTCCGCGCGCCAGCGCGCGGTGCGCAGCGTGGCGTCGTTGTGCGCCAGCGTGTAGTGGCCGCGGGTGGAGTAGAAGAGGTTCAGGCCCAGGTCGTCGTTCAGGCCACGCCACAGTGCAAGGCTGCGGTCGTAGAAGCGCACGCCTTCGGGCGTGAGGTAATTGGAACGGATGATGGTGGTATTGCGGCCGGTGTTGCCGCTGCCGATGTAACCCTTCTCGAGCACGGCGATGTTGCGGATGCCATGGTCGCGCGCCAGGTAGTAGGCCGTGGCCAGGCCATGCCCGCCGGCGCCGATGATCACCACGTCGTAGTGCGAATCCAGCCGTTCGGGCGCGCGGAACATGCGCGGCTCCGGATAGCGCGGCGAGAGACCGATTTTCAGCAGGCGCCAGGACATTCTTGCAGGACAATCGCAAAAGGATGAATTCCATTGTCGCGGTGTGATTTACTAAAGGTCAAGTATGTTGCGTGAAAGTAAAAAGACCAAAGAGCACCGGAACGGCCCTGCGGTGGCTGTGCAGGTGGGAACCAACGTGCGGCGGCTGCGGCTGGCGCAGGGGCTTACTTCCGGGGAACTGGCGCGCAGCGCCGGCATCAGCGCAGCGATGCTCAGTCGCCTCGAAAGTGGAGATGTCTCCCCCAGCCTGGAAACCCTCGCGGCCCTGGCCGATGCGCTGGGGATCGCCATGGCCAGCCTGCTGAAGGAAGACGCGGCCCAGCAGAGTGACGCGCAGTTGGTGCGCAAGGGCGAGGGGCTGGAGGTGGTTCGCCGCGGCACGCGCCGCGGCCATACCTACCATCTGCTGGCCTCAGAGCGGGGGCCGAAGCGGGTGTTCGAGCCTTTTCTGGTCACCCTGACCAGCAAGAGCGAGATCTTTCCCGAGTTCGATCACCCGGGCACGGAGTTCATCCACATCCTCGAGGGTTCGCTGCGCTACCGGCACGGACCGGAAAGCTACCTGCTGAAACCCGGGGATTCGCTGACCTTCCGCGGCAACGTGCCACATGGTCCGGACCGGCTGCTGAAGCTGCCGGTGCGCATGCTGTCCATCATCATCTACGGGGGCGGCGAGCCCGGTCAGGGCTAGCCGCCGGCGCGCGGGCTCAGGCGCTGCGGGCTACAGCGAAACCATGTGATCGACGGCGGCCTTGATTAGGTCGTCGGACAGATCCGTGCGGCCACCCTTGGGGGGCATCACTCCCGCCGTGCCGGTGAAGCCCTTGAGCGCATGTTCGTATAGCGTAGATTTGCCCTTGGCAATGCGGGGTGCCCAGGCAGCGTGATCGCCCGCCTTGGGGGCGCCGGCAATGCCCAGCCCATGGCAGGCCTTGCAGGCGCCTTCGAACACTTCGGTGCCATCCTTGAAGGTGGCCAGCACCGCAGAGGCGCTGGCCGTGCTGACCGCAGCGATCACCAGCGCGCTGTTGTCCTGGCCGGCCACCGCGATCCGCGCGGGAGCGGCCGTACGGGCCTCGATGCTCTGCTCCATCATGCTGTCCTGCTGCAGCTGCGCATACTGATGGTGCTTGCCGACATAGCGCGCCAGCGCAAACATCAGGATGGCAAAAGTCACCAGCAGTCCCAGGACGACGCTGAATACGTTAAAGAAGTGGGTGTCGTTCTTGCTCACGAGGGGTCCAGTCGGGATGGGGGCAATCGGCCCGGAAGTATACCGAAGCCAGCTTCCGGTGACCCGGCAGCTGTTTTCGGGCACCCCGGGCCGTGTATGGAACGTTGGCGGCGTACTAATATCAAACAGATATGGTCCATCTGAATTCAATTCCGGTCCGCCGGAGCGCCCGGGAGGCGATCTTTGCCTGTCTGACCCTGGCTGCGGGTGCAGCTTGGGGGCAAGCGGCGCCTGCCCCGGCCCCTGCTGCCGCCCCTGCCTCGCATTTCGGCATGCTCGAGGAGTACTGCTCGGAGTGCCACAACTCCACTGACTGGGCGGGCGGCGTGGCCTTCGACACCCTCAGCGAGGCGGATGTCCCTGAGGACACCAAGCTGTGGGAGGGCGCCGTGCGCAAGCTGCGTGGCCACCTGATGCCACCGCCGGGCAGCAAGCAGCCCACGCAGGCGCAGGCCGATTCATTCGTGAAGTGGCTGCAGACCAGCCTCGATGCGCGCAAGGAAACCCCGCGCGCAGGTCATGTGACGGCGCAGCGCCTGAACCGCACCGAGTACGCCAATGCCGTTCGCTCGCTGCTGGGAGTCGAGATCAAGGTAGAGGATCTGCTGCCGCCGGAGATCGAAGCCGATGGCTTCGACAACATCGCGGCTGCACTCACGGTGTCGCCTTCCTTCCTCGACCAGTACATCGGTGCGGCGCGGTTCATTGCCGGCCGCGCAGTGGGCAGCGCGAATGCGAAGCTGGGCAAGACCTTGTACCTGCCCGCATCGGGAACCACCGATGACATGCCGCTGGGCAGCCGCGGCGGCTACAGCTTCAAGCACTTCTTTCCGGCTGATGGCGAGTACCGGCTTTCCATCCTCGATGACCTGACCGGCGGCCTGTACACCAATCCCGCGCTGTACCAGCAGACCATCGTGATTTTCATCGATGGCCGCGAGGTGTTCCGCCGCGATGTGGGCGGCAAGGAAGACCTGGGCCTGGCCGACCGGGAAGCGGCCGACGGCCGCGCGAAGGTCAATTCGCGGTTTGCCAACATTCCGGTGAAGGTCACTTCTGGTTCGCATGTGGTGACGGTTACCTCCGTGGAACGCGCCCGCGTGCTGTCTGATGAAACCATCGGTGGTGCCGGCGGCGGTGGTTTCGGCGCGGCTGGCACCGGCGCACGCCTCACTGCCGGTATGGAAGTTTCCGGTCCGTTCGGGCCCACCACGATCGGGCATTCGCCCAGCCGCGACAAGATCTTCGTCTGCCACCCCGCGAACCAGGCCGAGGAAAAGCCCTGCGCCGAAAAAATCGCGCGCCACCTGGCCACGCAGGCTTATCGCCGTCCGGTCACCGACACGGACATCGCCAAGCTCATGGCTTTCTACGACTCCGGCCGCAAGGATCTGGGTGACTTCGACGGCGGCGTGCAGGAAATCACCATGGGCGTGCTTTCCAGTCCCGATTTCCTCTATCGCATCATCCAGCCGCGCGGCGATGGCAAGAGCCTGCAGCCATTGAATGCGCTGGAGCTGGCCTCCCGCCTCTCGTTCTTCCTGTGGAGCGATCTGCCCGACGACGAGCTGCTGCAGACGGCCATCAGCGGCAAGCTCATGGATCCTGCCGTGTACGACAAGCAGGTCGATCGCATGCTGGCCGACAAGCGCGCCTCGGCGCTGGTCACTGGTTTCGCCATGCGCTGGCTGAATGTCGATGACCTGAAGGCAGTGGACCCGGATCCCAAACTGTTCACGAAGTTCAGCGAGGGCCTGCGCCAGGACTTTTCCACCGAGATCCGCCTGTTCCTCGGCGATGTGCTGATGGGGAACCGTAATGTGCTGGAACTGCTGTCGGCCAACTACACCTTCCTCAACCAGCGGCTGGCCGAACACTACGGCGTGAGTGGCGTGCTGGGCTCGCAGTTCCGGCGCGTGACGGTGACTGATCCGAACCGCCGCGGGCTGCTGGGCAAGAGCGCGGTGCTGCTGCGCACCTCCTATGGCGACCGCACCTCGCCGGTGCTGCGTGGCGCGTGGGTGCTGGAAAAACTGATGGGCACGCCGCCCACGCCGCCGCCGCCAGGCGTCGAGACCAATCTCAATGCCAAGGAAGGCAGCCAGCCCACCACCTTGCGCGCGCGACTGGAACTGCATCGGCAGTCCAAGACCTGCAGCCAGTGTCATGGAGTCATCGATCCCATCGGCCTCGCGCTGGAGAATTTCGATGTGACGGGTGCCTGGCGGACTCTCGATACGGGACTGCCGGTCAACTCCTCCACCGTGTTGCCAAGTGGCGTCGCCATCGCGGGTGCAGCGCAACTGAACGATCAACTGCTCCGGCGTCCGGATGAATTCGTGCAGACCATGACCGAGAAACTGCTGATGTATGCGACGGGCCGGGAAGTGGAGCCCTCCGACATGCCGCAGGTCCGGCAGATCGTGCGCGATGCCGGCAAGGATGATTACCGGTTCTTCGACCTGGTGAAGGGCATCGTCCGATCCGATGCCTTCCGCATGCAGGCGCCGGCGCATGAAGGTGCGCACGGCGAACAGCCCAAGCCAACGCTGGCCTCAGCGCGCTGATATTCAGGGGATAACGGCCATGTTCCTTACCAAGAAGCACATTTCACGGCGCGCAACACTCAAGGGAGTGGGCATATCGCTGGCCCTGCCGCTGCTGGATGCCATGATTCCAGCCGCCACCGCGCTGGCCGCCACGGCTGCCGTGCCCAGGCCGCGAGCCGGGTTCTTCTACATTCCGCACGGCATGATCATGGACAACACGCCGTACGGAAAGGAAGTGGACGCCTGGACGCCCAGCGGTACCGGCGCCGACTTCACGCTGAACAAGATCATGAAGCCGCTGGACAAGTACAAGCAGCAGCTCACTTCCTTTGCGAATCTCGAGAATGCGGCCAGCGCAGGTTCAGTACACACGCTGAATCCGGCCACCTGGCTGTCGGCCGTGCGGCCGGACAACAGCCAGCCCGGCGCGCATATGTCCGCCACGCTGGACCAGGTGATTGCCAGCAAGCTCGGCCAGGACACGGCGCTGCCCTCGCTGGAACTGGCTGCAGAAACCACCATCCAGTCCGCAGCCTGTGGCGGTGGTGCGGGCGCCTGCTACTACAGCTCGACGCTGTCGTTCCGCAACGACCACACGCCGCTGCCCATGGAGTTCAATCCGCGCAAGGTGTTCCTGCAGCTGTTCGGCGAGGGCGATACCGAAGCCGAGCGGCAGCTGATCTCGCGCCAGACCACCAGCATCCTCGACCTGATCTCCGAGCGCACCAAGGCGCTGCGTGGCGAGTTGGGCCCGGCGGACCAGCGGGTGATGGACAGTTACCTTGAAACCGTGCGTGAGATCGAGCGGCGGCTGGAAAAAGCCAAGGCGCGCGACCTTTCCAGCGTGCAGCTGCCCGCGGCGCCGGTGGGGGAGCTCGACCGGTTCGATGAGCAGGTGGGGCTGATGTTCGACCTGATTGCGCTGTCCTACCAGGCCAATCTCACGCGCGTGGCTTCGTACATCATGGTGGCCGAGGGCACCAACCGCACGTACAACTTCATCAACGTGCCGGATTCCTTCCACCCGCTCTCGCACCATGCCAACGACCGCGAGCGCCTGCGCAAGCTGACGCTGGTGCAGACCTGGCACATGGAGCAGTTCGCGAAGTTCATCGACAAGATGGCCAAGACGCCGGATGGCGATGGCTCGTTGCTGGACCATTCGCTGTTCATGTACGGCTCGAACATGAGCAACAGCGACCGGCACAACAATTATCCGCTGCCCATCATTCTGGTCGGCGGAGCCAACGGCAACCACAAGGGCGGCAAGCATGTCGTACCCGCGGAAAAAACCCCGGTGGCCAACCTGCACCTGACGGTGCTCAACAAGCTCGGCATACCGCAGGACAAGTTCGGCGACAGCACGGGTCTGATCGCGGGGGCCTGAAGCACATGTCTGCAAACAGGCGTGATGTGCTGAGGGCCGGGCTGGTGCTGGCCGCTGCGGCGGCGCTGCCGGCGGCTGCATTTGCGAAGTCGAGCAAGGGTGCGGCGAAGGCTGTGGCCACTGCGCTGGGCGATCGCCTGTTGCTGGTCAGCGGGCTGGGCGGCAATGTGGTCGCGCTGCGCGGCGAGGAAGGTGTGCTGCTCGTCGACACCGGCGCGCCCGGCGCAACCTCCAAGCTGCAGTCCGAGCTCAAGAAATTTGCCGGCGGCGCGAAGGTAAGCACGGTCATCAACACGCACTGGCATACCGAACAGACCGGCGGCAACGACGTATTCGGCAAGTCCGGCGCGAAGATCATCGCGCATGCCAAGGCGGCGCAGCGCATGGCCGTGGATCAGTACGTCCCCTGGGAAGATCGCTACATCAAGGCGCGCAGGAAGGAGGCCGTGCCCACCGAGGTGTTCTATCTCGGCAGGAAGGAGCTGACCTTCGGCGGCGAGCATATCGAGTACGGCTACCTGCAGCAGCCGCACACCGACGGCGATCTGTACGTGTACTTCCGCGAAGCGAATGTGCTGCTGGTGGGCGATGCAGTGTCGCCGCAGCTGGATCCGGTGATCTGCTGGTACGAGGGCGGCTGGGTGGGTGGGCGCGTTGATTCGCAGGCAAAACTGCTGCAGATCGGCAACGAGCAGACCCGCATCATCGCCGCAACCGGCGGCGTGATTTCGCGCACCGAGATCAAGACCGAGCAGGCCGCGCTGGAAAAGGTCTTCGACCGCATCTCCGATGCCATGCGCAAAGGCTTCACCACCGAGGACATGCAGAACGCCAAGCTGCTGGATGGCCTCACGCGCACCTGGGTGGACCCGGACAAATTCATCTACGACGCCCACAAGAGCATGTGGGCGCACTACAACAAGCTTTCGCACACCATCGTATAGGGTGTGTGAGCCATGCGCGCAACCAGGCTACTGACGGCAACGCTGGGCGCGCTGCTGCCGCTGCTGGCCGGCGCGGGGAATCTCGCCGAACTGATCCGCAGCGGTGACCACGAAGCCACCATGGCGGAGGTGGCTGCGGGCGCAGATGTCAACGCGCGCGAGGCCGATGGCACGACGCCGCTGTTGTGGGCCGTGTATCGCGTCGATCACGATCTGGTTAAGGAATTGCTGGCGCGTGGCGCAAAGCCCGATGTGCGCAATGCCCTGGGCGCGACCGCGCTGGCCGAAGCGGTGAATCTTGCCGATGAGCAGCTGGTGCGCCTGCTGCTGAAGGCGGATGCCGATCCGAACCTCGGCAATGACGACAACGAGACCCCGCTGCTGCTGGCGGTGCGCACGGGTTCCCTGCCCATCGTTGAACAGCTGGTGAAGGCGGGCGCCAAGGTCAATGTGCGCGAGAAGACCCGCGACCAGACTCCGCTGATGTGGGCCGTCGATGCCAAGAGCCCCGCCATCGTCGACTTCCTGATCAAGCACAAGGCCGAAGTCGATGTGCGCGCTGCCGTGAATGACTGGGGCAACCAGATCACCTCCGAGCCGCGCGCGCAGTACCGGCCCAGCGGCGGCCTGACTTCACTGCTCTATGCCACCCGATCCGGCTGCCTGGAATGCGTGAAGTTGCTGCTGAAGGCTGGTGCAGACATCAACCGGCCCACGCCGGACGGCGTCACGCCGCTGATGAACGCCATCGACAATCTGCGCTATGAAGTAGCCGGCTACCTGCTCGACCAGGGCGCCAATCCCCACCTCATCGACTGGTGGGGGCGCAATGCGCTCTACGTGGCCATCGACATGCGTACATTCAGCCCGCGCTTCGCGGCAGGCGCTGGCAATCTGGCCGCAGAAGGGCAGGCACCGCCAGAGCAGAAGGAGGCGCTGGATGTCGCACGCCGCTTGCTTGATCTGGGTGTCAATCCCAACGTGCAGCTGGACATGCATCGCCCGGGACGGGGAGGCAACCAGGGGCGCTTCACCGATGACCTGCTCACCACGGGCGCCACGCCCTTGCTGCGGGCTGCGGTGGCAGCGGACCGTGAGGCCGTCGAACTGCTGCTGCAGCATGGCGCCATCGTCGACCTGCCGAATGTGATGGGCGTTACACCGTTGATGGCTGCCTCCGGGCTTGGCGCTTCGCAGCGCGATACACGCGGTTCGTACGGCATCGATGCGCAGGACCGCGCACTGGCGGTGCTGCCGCTGCTGATCAACGCTGGCGCCGATGTGAACGCCCGCGTGTCGGATACCAGCAGCCATACGGCCATCATTGCACGGCCCAGTTCCATGACCAATCGGCAGGGCCAGACTGCGCTGTTCGGCGCCATCAACTGGGCCTGGCCGCGCGTAGCGAAGTTCCTGCTGGACAGTGGTGCGCGCGTGGATGTGAAGGACACCAGCGGCAAGACCGTGCTCGATGCACTGACCGGCAATGCAGGCGGCCGGGATTTCCGCGCCTCGGAAGAAGTGGTCAGGCTGATCAAGGAAGCGCAGGCCAAGGGCGCGTAGGCCGCTGGCTCCTCAGTCGTTTCCTACAGCGGCCGGCGCATGTGGCCGATTCTCATTGCGCGCGGTGCTGTCCCACACTGCATTCCATGAGTCCTGCCCCCGATCCACGCGCGATCCGCGAACTGGCCTACCGCCTATGGGAAGAGCGTGGCAATCCAAGTGACGGCCCTGATGAGCTCTGGCTTGAGGCCGAGCGGCTGTTGACCCAGGTACACCAGGATTTCACCCGCTCTGCCGAGCCGTCCGTGAACGCAGGCGCTGCGCCGGGCCCGAACATCCACCGGTGAATGCCGAGTTCAAATGGGCGGCAGCCGAACTGAATTCCACCAGGAGATAGATTCCATGCAAATTCGCGACATCATGACAACGGCAGTGGTAGTGATGCCCCCCGAGTCGGATCTAGGAGCCATCGCCCGCAGGATGCGCGACGAAGACATCGGTTCGGTGCCGATTGCCGAGAATGACCGTCTGGTCGGGATGGTCACGGACCGCGACATCGTCATCCGCGCCCTGGCAGATGGCGCGGATGTGCATGCCCTCAATGCACGATCAGTCATGTCGCCGCAGGTTCTGTACTGCCGTGACGACCAGACCGTCGACGAAGTGCTGACCAACATGGGCGATCAGCAAGTACGCCGCCTGCCGGTGGTGGATCGGGACAAGCGGCTGGTTGGAGTGGTGTCGCTGGGCGACCTGAGCCGCGCCAAGGCGAAGAAGGCGGGCGACGCGCTGAAGGACATCTCACAGCCCGGGCATTGACCCAGATTGGCCAGCGCCGGCTGGCCTATGGCGATTCCTGTACTGGCTGAGCACGCGGCCTGGCGATCACTCCCTCCGGCCACGCCGGGGCCAGCGGAAGAGGCAGCAATGCCAGTACTTCATCGCAGGCTGCGTCGAGCCATTCCAGGGCGATTCCCCTGTCGGTGTTGCGCACCACGTAGGCCTCTATGACCGAGTCCGGGCCGCCGGTGGCGAGGGGGCGCAAAAACAGCGGACTCAGGGGCGGTACATTCAGTCTTGTTTCGACGAGCGCGCCGGTGACGCTAACCACCACGATACGCGCGGCGACTTCCGGCTGATCTGGCAGAAGTAATTCGACTGGCAAAGAAAGAGTGAAGCGGGTACCGCAGCGGTGATCCATGGAGATCTCCTCAATCCTTGTGCAGAAGGGCACTGACATTGTGTCGCCCCAACCTTGCTGCCACGTTACTCGACGATTACGGGGCAGCTTCCTTGGTTCGGGCGAGATTACGCCGCAGCATCCTGGCTGGATAGTGCAATTCTCAATACACGTGCAAGACGCTGCAGCGCGCGATTGCCCGGGCAGTCAGTTTTCGGGCTTCATCGCCATTGGTGCCCTTGCATGCGGGTTTCGCAAGGACAGAGGTCAGCATGTAGTGGTGGACACATCACCGTCGATTCCGTCACATGGGCAAAAGCCGCCGTTGTCCTACAATGCAACATGCGTTCGGGCTTGGTCAGGTTGGAATTGTGTTCGTGCGGAGGAGCTGGGTGGAGATGATCCGCGATCAATTGGCGCTTGTGCACGCCAACCCCATCTTGATCGAGAACGGCATGCTTCGAGTGGATCGAAAGTTCCACCTCGGGATGCTGAACTTCGTGGATCAGCTGAAGGCCACTTGCTGCACGCTCAATCCCCAGGTGCGTCCGGGGCAACGGATCATGGATCAGATCGAACTACCCCTCCGCGATCTCCCCTACCGCGTCGAATCCGTGGCGGTTGACAGCAGGAGCGAGCCAGTAGATGGCGGAGCTGCAAGGATGCGCCAGGTGATAGGCAGTTCCCGCCTCACTTACGGCACCGGCATGATGAGCTTTTCAATTGCACGCGAACTGAAACGCCCTTTCGTTTCCATACTGGAGTATGACCTCAAGACCCAGCTCATCGTTACGACCAGCGAGGTCGGCAACCCGCTGCGACGTGCCGCGAGAGTTGCAAAGTGCATATGGAATTATCGCCGGAACGTAATTGCCGAAATGGCCGGAGCAGATGCGGTCCACTGCAACGGATACCCGATTTTCGACGTGGCGCGCCGCTACAATCCAAATTCCCTGCTCTATCTCGACTCCAGGATGTCGGAGCAGATGGTCATTTCAGCGCCGGAGCTGGAGTCCAGGATTCGCAGCCTCGGCGGGCGAAGAATTCGTCTGCTGTTTTCCGGCCGTTATGAAGCCATGAAAGGTGCGCTGGACGCAGTCAGGGTAGGTGTCGAGTGCCTGCGTCGCGGGCTGGATATAGAGATGCACTGCTACGGCCAGGGAACGCTGCAGGGCCAGATGCTGAAGATTGCAGCGACTTCGGCCGCACCTGATCGCATCCATATTCATGAAGCGATTCCCTATCCACAGCTGGTGAAGATATCCAGGACCTTCGACCTGTTCGTCTGTTGCCATATCCAGAATGATCCGTCCTGCAGTTACCTGGAATCCATGGGTGCGGGGCTTCCAATCGTCGGCTACGCCAATCGCATGTGGGAGAGGCTCAGCGCAACTTCCGGCGTGGGGCATTGTTCTCCCATTGGAAATCCCGCTCTGGTGGCCGACGATGTGCAGCGCCTTGCCGGCAATCCAGCCGAGATGGCGGCGATGGCACGGCAGGCCGCGAAGTACGCGCGAGAACATTGTTTCGAAGTTGAGTCCAGAAAGCGGATAGATGCCATCAATTCCATGCTCTGAGCATCTGCGCCGATGCATGGGAAGGGATGGGCGGTATCCACGGCGAACAGTTATCCTGTCAGGCGCAGGTCGCGCCAGGGCGGCGCGAAGTGTGGATCTCAGGAGGACTGAAACACTGTCTGCACGTGCGCTGACATTCGCGCGCGAAAATACGCGGGAAATCTGGCTCCGCAGAAGAGTCGAGTGGACGCTGGATCTTGTGCCGCTGGCAGGTGCACCAGACACGAGCCGCGACTTTCGCAACTAGGGATTGGCGCGCCCGACTGGATTCGAACCAGTGACCCCTGCCTTCGGAGAGCCGAAAAAGATGGATTCCGATCAATACGTTACGCGTGAATTATCGGGGAATCAAGCGGTTAGTGTCCCGTGCATTCCCTGTCTTTCCCGCTGAAGTTGGTTCCAACTGTCCCAAAATTGTCCACTAAAAAATCTGCTCACTCACCACAAGTGCGCTCGGCGATCCGGATCAATTCTAGGGCCTTGTAGAACAAGTCTCGGGGGCTGAGAAATCTGATCGTGGCTG
>Ga0164241_10000431_pt1 | contig 79879 bp, 79 predicted proteins | sample OricomyardsoilBY_FD_108780 | JGI IMG/M metagenome (GOLD analysis project Ga0164241, IMG submission 108780) | Backyard soil microbial communities from Emeryville, California, USA - Original compost - Back yard soil (BY) | ecosystem: Environmental > Terrestrial > Soil > Unclassified | place: USA... | reverse complement strand
TCAACACAACTTCAACGCGACTTGGAGCAAGCGGTTCGCGTGAGCCACTTGCCGGCCGACGTCGACGCGACACAGGTGGACGCTTTGGCGATCTCACTGGCCCGTGATTCGGCCTAGATCTCCGAAGAACACGCACTCGATCGTTTCACGATTGCGACGTAGCCGTCAGCGATCTGCAGCAAGCGCTCGATAGCGTCCGCCGCGAATAGCTGTTCGAAGGAACGTTTCGCGTCGGAGGGTTCGTCATGACTGCTGATCGTCGTAAGTTCGTCAAAATGTTGGGCGCAGGGGCGTTGGCTGCCGCGCTTCCGCAGAGCATCAAGCGCGCATTGGCGATCCCGGCTCACAATCGCACGGGGACGATTGAAGACGTCGAGCACATCGTGATCTTGATGCAGGAGAACCGCTCCTTCGATCATTACTTCGGCACGCTGCGCGGCGTGCGCGGCTTCGGTGATCCGCGCGCGGTGAAGTTGCCTTCGGGCGATCCGGTGTGGCAGCAGCCGAATGGCACGGGCAAAGTCCTGCCGTTTCGACCGGATGTGCCGGACATGGGCTCGGCCTTCCTGGAGGACACTGCGCACAATTGGGCCGACACGATTCGAGCCTGGAACAACGGCAAATACGACCAATGGGTCCCGCAAAAGGGCACCAGCACGATGGGCTACATGAAGCGGAAAGATATTCCGTTTCAGTTCGCGCTCGCTGACGCCTTCACGATCTGCGACGCCTACCATTGCTCGTTCATGGGCGCGACCGATCCCAATCGCTACCACATGTGGACGGGCTGGATCGGCAACGACGGCAAGAACGGCGGCCCCGTGCTCGACAATTCGGAAGCCGGTTACGACTGGTCGACGTACCCTGAGCGCTTGCAGAATGCGGGGATCTCCTGGAAGGTCTATCAGGACGTCGGTCAAGGCCTCGACCAGACCCACTACTGGGGCTGGGGGCCGCCGTACATCGGCAACTACGGTGACAACTCGCTGCTCTACTTTCACCAGTATCAGAACGCGCCGGCCGGTAGCCCCCTCGCTGAGGGCGCGCGCACCGGAACGAACATCTCGGCGGGCGGCACGCTGTTCGATCAGTTCAAAAAGGACGTCGCGTCGAACCGCTTGCCAGCAGTATCGTGGGTGGTCGCGCCCGAAGCATACTCGGAGCACCCCAATTGGACGCCGAACTTCGGTGCTTGGTACGTGTCGCAAATCCTGGTACGTGTCGCAAATCCTGGACGCGCTCACGGAAAACCCCGATATTTTCAGCAAAACCGCGTTCTTCCTCATGTACGACGAGAACGACGGCTTCTTCGATCACATGGTGCCCCCGACGCCGCCGACTTCGCGCGCACAGGGCATCTCCACGGTCGACGCTTCGCTCGAGATCTTCAACGGCAACGCAGAGCACTCGGTGACCGGACCGTACGGTCTAGGCGTTCGCGTACCGATGATCGTGATCTCGCCCTGGAGCAAGGGCGGTTGGGTGTGCTCCGAGGTGTTCGATCACACCTCGTTGATTCAGTTCATCGAACGCCGCTTCACGACGCGACACAATCAGTTGATTGAGACGAACATCACCGACTGGCGCCGCGCTGTAGCGGGTGACTTGACCTCGGCGTTCGACTTCAAATCACCGAACTCACGCAAGGTGCACTTGCCCAGCACCGCGAGTTACGCGCCGACCGACACCGTGACGCATCCGGATTTTTCGCCTGCAGTTCCGGCAACGCAGTCACTGCCGAAGCAGGAGCCCGGGATCCGCCCCGCGCGCGCAGTGCCGTACGATCTCGACGTCTCAGCCGACACGGATCTCTCGAACGGCAAAGTGACGATCCGCTTTGGAAACTCGGGGAAAGCCGCTGCGGTGTACCAAGTGCGCTCGGGCAACGCCGCGGACGGCCCGTGGACGTACACCGTGAGCCCCCACGCGCGCGTGGTCGAAAGCTTCACTGTGCGCGGCAAAGGCCAATCCAAGTACGATCTGTCGGTGTATGGCCCGAACGGCTACTTCCGTGCGTACAAGGGCAGCGTCGAAACTTGGGACAAGGCCAATCTCAGCATCGACACCCGGTGCGAATCCGATCACGGCCTCACGCTCGACGTTCGCAACAAGAGCCGCCAAACCGAGCGCGTTCGCATTTACGACGCCTACGACAAGCGCACACTCGAACGCGCCGTCGGACCAAACCAAAATCTGATCTGGCACTGGAGCCTGGAAGATTCCTATGGCTGGTACGACCTCACCGTCACAGTCGACTCGGATTCGACCTTCAAACAACAGCTCGCCGGCCACATCGAAACGGGCAAAGACAGCATGAGCGATCCACTGCTCGGCGAATGAGAACCTGTCCCGATTCCGGGGTGGGTCATTCTTGACTTCAACCCCGGGGTCAGGTCCCGCGTCACTCTGCGTCGAGACCGGTGGCGCGGCGGAGTTCGCGGTGGGATTCGGGGGCGGGGCCGTCATCTTGGAATTGCCGCTCGACCATGTCGGCGTAGGCGCCGCCACGGCGGAGCAGAGAGTCATGGTCGCCGACCTCGGCGATTCGGCCGTGGGAGAGCACCACGATCATGTCAGCGTTGCGAATCGTGCTTAGCCGGTGCGCAATGATGAAGGTCGTGCGGTTGTCGAAGAGTCGCTGCATCGAGGCCTGGATCAATTGCTCGCTCTCCGTGTCGAGGTTGCTGGTGGCTTCGTCCAAGATCAGGATTTCTGGGGCTGCGAGCACGGCGCGCGCGATCGACAGGCGCTGACGTTGACCACCGGAAAGCTTGACGCCTCGCTCACCCACCAGAGTGTCGTAGCCCTCGGGTAAACGGATGATGAAATCGTGGGCGTTCGCCGAGCGAGCAGCTTCCTCGATTTCCGCTTGGGTTGCTTCACCGCGACCGTAGGCGATGTTGTCGCGCACCGTGCCATCGAACAAGAACGTTTCCTGTTGGACGATGCCGAGTAGCTTACGGTAGCTCTGCAGCCGAATGTCGCGCAGATCGACGCCATTCAACCGGACCGCGCCGCTCGTCGGATCGTGGAACCGTGCGACGAGGTCCGTAATCGTCGTCTTCCCGGCACCGCTCGCACCGACCAAGGCCACGACGGAGCCGCCAGGCACACGCAGATCGAAGTCCCGAATCACCGGCACGTCTTTACGATAGCCAAAACAAACGCGATCGAAGTGGAGTTCCCAAACGGTGGCCGGGGCTTCGACCGCGCTCGCGCGGTCCGGCTTTTCAGCTGGTTTGTCGAGCAAGTCGCAGACGCGCTCCAACGAGGCGAGGCCGCGCTGCGTCTCGCTGTTGGACTTGACGAGCTCCGTGATCGGATCGATCAAGCGCAATAGATAGCCTTGGAACGCCATGAGCGTGCCGACCGTCGTTTGGCCGCGCAGCACGAGGTATCCACCAAAACCCAAGATAGTCACCTGAGTGAGCGGCATCACTAGATCCCACACGAGGGCCACGCCGCGTTGCGTGCTGGTCGCAAGCGTGTGCTTGCGGATTACGGTGTGCTGGCCGAGCAAGAATGAGCTTTCTTCGGTGCGTTCGCGGGCGAAGCCTCGCACGACGCGCAGACCGTTCAGCCCTTCGGTCACGCGAGCGTCGATCTCCGAGCGATCATGCCCCATCGACTTCCAGATCGAGCGACTACGCCGCAACCAGACGTTCTGAGCGATCACGATCGGCGGAACGGCCAGCAGCACGGCGGCTGCAATGCGCCAGTCGAGCGTAAAGATGACCGAGAGCGTCGCAATCAACCGGACGCCCGAGAGCAGCGGGTTCAAGAGCGCCGTCTGCAGCAGGCCGGTGGTCTGATCGACGTCGCTGGAAAGACGCGAGATCACGCCGCCCGTCTTCAACTCGTTGAGGTCTGCCATTGGCAGGCGAAGCACGCGCCGGAACAGGCGCGCGCGCAGCGCCGACGAGAAGCGCGAATCGAGGAGCTGTGCGCGAAAGCTACGCCATAAGTCGAACAACGAATTGACCACGAACAGCGCGCCGATCCCCGCGGAGATCAGCACCAGCTGCCGCAGCTTTTCCGGCAGCGGCAGGGACGCGCGGAGGACCACGCGATCGATGAGATAGCGAGAAACCAGCGGCCAAATCAGGTCGATCGCGATGCTCGAAAGCCCCAGCATCACGACCAAAGCGACTGTTCGTCGATGCGGACGCAACCACTCGCGACAAGCACGCCAGCGCCGCAAACGTCTACCATCGAGGCTGAACAGTGACGAAAGCGCGGTCGTGGACTCTGCTTCATTCCGAGTCGATTCACAGAAATCGGCAAAGCGCTGCTTGGAAGTAATCGGCATACGGTTCATTGCTGCAGCGTGAGCGCCCAATTTGGCGACGCACACCCACACTAGCATCGCGATGGAGCGTCCGCCGAGTTCGTGTGCTGAGCAAATGCGCCTCAGCCGCGCGAAGCGTGGCACTCACGTCATCTACCATCAGCCACGCGAAGCGTGGCACTCACGTCATCTATATCTGAGGAGTGAACCTTCGTGCCACGCACTCGCAACGTCCGAAACGAGCGCGCGATCCACGAGCGCCAATTTCGTCTCAGTCGCGCATGACTTCACCCAAGATCGGCTCTGCTTCGGAGCAGATCCGATCGAATGAATCATCACGCAAGCCGAGCAGCAGACTACGGTCATCGACCATGCTGAGGGGATTAGAGCATGCAGACATCGGCATGCCCTCTTCATCCGGTGGCCCCAAGATGTGGGCGTCGAAGCGTTGAGTCAGATAGTCGGCCGCGTTGACCATTGCGGTAACACGCACTGAATTGCCAGTGTGCTCGTGATGATGATTGGCCACGATCAACGAGAGCTCGGTGGGTAGGCCCCGAAGCTTGGTCACCGTCTTCGACGCTGGCTCGTGCAGCGCATCGATATCAGGCCGAAGCGCGCGCAACGGCGGCGGATTCGCTTCTTTCTTTCGTAGCACGGACAACAGTAAGGCCGCGAAGCCCACATCATGCAGCAGCGCGCCCAAAGAGGCTTGATCCTCGGTCATTCGCGCGTGGCGACACACGATGCGCGCCAAGTAGGCCGTGGCGGTGCCATGCCGGCCAACGCGACGCATGATCTCCGAGTACTCCCCAGCGGGCGTGAATATGCTCTTTTTCAGCGCAAAATACGCTGAAATTGCCCTCCTCGGAATCGTATCGCAAACGCAACCGATCGACAGAAAGCCTGACCTGGTGAGCGGCGGTCCACACCGGTGCCCACGCGCCCGGCGCTCTACTCGAGGAGTGATTGGAACACGCTGCGGGCCTGGTCGAAACCCAAGCCCGCGTCTGCGTGCGTCAGCTCAGAACTCGAACTTGCCGAACGCGCCCAGGTCCTTGAAGGCCTGAACCAAACGGGCGGCCTGACCCTTTTCGCCCTGGTGCATCCAAGCACGAGGGTCGATCACCTTCTTGTTGGGCTTGTCCGCGCCTTCGGGATTGCCGAGCTGCGACTGCAAGTACGCGCTCTTGTCGTCCATGTACTTCTTGATCGGCTGAGTGAACGCCCACTGTGTATCCGTGTCGATGTTCATCTTGATCACGCCGTAGGACACCGCCTCGGTGATCTCTTCCGGGGTCGAGCCAGAGCCGCCGTGGAACACGAAGTCGAGCGGCTTCGGGCCGGTCTTGCGCTCCTTCTCGATGTACTTTTGTGACTCATCCAAGATGGAGGGCTTCAGTTTGACGTTGCCTGGGGCGTAAACGCCGTGGGTGTTGCCAAACGAAGCCGCCACGGTAAAGGCACCGACCGGGTTCAACACGTCATAAGCGCGCAGCACGTCAGACGGGCTGGTGTAGAGCTTGGAGTGATCGACGTCGGAGTTGTCCACGCCGTCTTCTTCGCCACCGGTGACGCCGAGCTCGATTTCGAGCGTCATCTTGAGCTTGGCCATGCGGGTCAGGTACTTGCGGCAGATCTCGAGGTTGTGGTCGAGCGGCTCTTCCGACAAATCCAGCATGTGCGAGCTGAACAGCGGCTCGCCGTTCTTGGCGAAGTACTCTTCACCAGCGGTCAGCACGCCGTCCACCCAGGGGAGCAGCTTCTTGGCGCAGTGATCGGTGTGCAGCACGACCGGTACACCGTAGACGGCAGCCAGCGTACGGACGTGCAACGCGCCCGCAATCGAACCGGCGATCGACGCTTGTTGCGCCGAGTTGTCCAGGAACTTGCCGGCGTAGAACTGCGCGCCGCTCTGCGAGAGCTGAATGATGATCGGGGCTTTCGCCTCGCGCGCGGCCTGCAGCGCCGAGTTCGCCGTGTGGGAGCCAATGACGTTGACCGCAGGCAACGCGCATTTGCTCTCCTTACAGTAAGCGAACAGCTCCTGAAGGGCAGTTCCAGTAATGACTCCGGGCTTTAGTTTCATGGTTGCCATGTGGGTATGCGCACCTGGTAGCATATCTTTCCGGCCGGCGGGAGAGATCGCGAGCTCAGGCAAAGTGGCTGCCAAACTTGAAACCTGGCGGCTACAAAAGCGCTCTGTGACGCGGCATCCAGCCGCTGGGGCAACGCCCCCGAGCGCCGAGTGCTCGCAGAACGGTTGCTGACGCTACGCGTCGCGAGCGGAGAGCCGCGGCGCGTCGAGTACTTCCCTCACTTTGGCCGTGAGTGAGGCGACCGTGATCGGCTTGGGCAAGAACGACATCGTGTCCTCCAGCAAGCCGTGGCGCACGACCGTACCATCCGCGTAGCCCGACATGAACAATACTTTCATGTTCGGCCGCTTGGGAGCCAGACGCTTGGCCAACTCGGGACCACTCAACTGCGGCATGATCACGTCGGTGAGCAGCAGGTCGATGGCGGCGGTGTGGTTCTCGGCGCTGCGCATCGCGTCCGCTGCGTTGCGTCCTTCGATCACTCGATAGCCATTGCCACGCAAGATGCCGCCGGTCACGACCCGCACTTCATCGTCGTCTTCAATCAACAGGATGGTCTCGCTACCGCGTGAAATGCGCGCCATGGCGGGAGGGCGCACGGAGTCTTTCGGCCGGTCGACGCTCGGCAGAAAGACCTTGAATGTCGTCCCTCGCCCGAGTTCGCTGGAGAGCTCGATGGTGCCGCCGCTTTGTTTCACGATGCTGAACACGGTCGAAAGTCCGAGACCGGTCCCTTTGCCTTTCTCTTTGGTCGTGAAGAATGGCTCGAAAACGCGGGTCTGCATGAGCTTGTCGATGCCCTTGCCGGTATCGGTGATCGCCAACAGCACGTGTTCGCCCGGAGTGACACCCAAGTGCAGCTTGGCGTAATCTTCGTCCAAGTAGACTTCCGCGGTCTCCATGGTCAGCGTGCCGCCCGTGGGCATTGCGTCGCGAGCATTGACGACCAAGTTCATGATCACCTGCTCGAGGCTGCTCGGGTCGACTCGCACGCGCGCGAGCGTTGCCGCTGGCCGGACCACAAGTTCGATGTCTGCGCCGAGAATCCGGCGCAACATCTTTTCGGTGCCGCTCACCACGTCATTCAGATCGAGCACCTTGGGAGCAAGCACTTGTTGACGGCTGAACGTCAACAACTGCCGCGTCAACTCGGCAGCGCGCGACGCAGCCTTCATCATTTCCTGGATGTCGGCTTGCAACGCTTGGTCTGCCTCGAGCCGGGACATCGCAAGCTCTCCGTAACAGAGGATGACCGAGAGCAAGTTGTTGAAGTCATGCGCGACGCCTCCCGCAAGCAGACCGACCGCCTCCATCTTTTGTGACTGGCGAAGCTGATGCTCGGTGCCTCGCAGCCGCGCGCCGGCTTCCCGCTCTTGCGTCGTTTCTAGCGAGATGATGCATACTCCCTCGGGTACGGGAACGAACTTCAAGTCGAACCAAGCGGGCTTACCGTCCGGAAACAAGAACTCGACTTGAACCTCCTCGCGCGTGCGGTTCTCCATGCAGCGCTGCAACACCGGAAAGAACGGTTGCTGCTCGATCCCCGGGTAACATTCCATCAGCGTGCGCCCGAGGAGCTCCTCCCGGGACAGTCGCGCCTGACGAACGAGCGCGTCGTTCACGTACAGGTACTCGTAGTCGAACCCGACGACGTGGCATCCCTCCTGCAAGCTGTTCAACACTTCGCGCGCAATCTCGTCGAACGATTGCATAGTCCTCTACAGAACAGCATGGCCGGGGACAAACGTCGCGGCAAGGCTGCAAAAGTGCAGCACTCGGGTGCTCGCGCCCAGCGATGCACCGACGATCGAACCGTCACCGAGCTCATCCGACATCGGCGCTAGAGCGAACTTCGGCGCGCTCGAAGGCGTGAAACACGTCCAAAACCGCATGGTTGAGCGAGCGCCAGCCGCGAGGCATCTATTCGCCTAAAGGCGCACTGCCCGCAAGTCCGTCCGCTCGAGCAAGAGCCCCTGGACCGGGCACTCGCGCGATTGCGGACGGTGCTGAAGGCTCGTTCACTCAACGATGTCCAGGGTGCAGGAATCGATCGCGCGTACTGCGCTTTCCTACCATGGGCATTTCAGCGTCGACGACTTGCTGAACGTACTCCACGAACGCAACGTTCGAGACGCTCACCTGGCTACCGTCTATCGCGCAGTTGCTCTCTCGGTCGACGCAGCTTGATTCGACCCGCGTTGGTGTCGAAGAGAAACGGTCAGCGCGCCGAGGCGACCTTCGAGCGCGAGCACCGTGATCATTTGGTGTGCACGCGCCGCGGTCCTGTCGTCGAATGCGCTCGAAGCGTTGCAGTGGGAGACTGCTCGACGCTCCGGATTCGAGGCTGGACGAGTACGTGCACGAGCTACGCGGCCGCTGTAAACTGCCGCGCCAATTCGAGCGGGCGCCGGGGCAACTGAGACTGGGCTAGCCGCGCGCCCCGTGCACGAGCAGGTGCTCCAGCATCAGCACTGAAGCGGACAGCAGCGCGGTGAGCGCCGCCAGACAAATCAGCGAGACCCAAGCATCGCGCTTGCTCTCGGCAAGGAACGTGCAGCCAGAGACCAACGCCCACGCAGGAAGCAGCGCGTAGCAACCGACGCGCACGCCCCAAGTCAGCGGCATCGGGAGAAACAACGCCAATGCTGCGGCCATCAGCAAAACAACGGGCAACGTCCCTAGGATGATCATCGCCAGCCGGGCTTTGCCGCGAAATGACCCGGTATTCCTGCTTTCACTGCGCAGCGAATGGCGCACCCCGCTCATGAGCTCTCGCTCGTGGCTCTCGAGTTCCTTCGCCCAAGCCAATTAGAATACGCGAATCATTCGCATTTTCATTTACACGGGGAGGCCCGATCGGTCAATGTGGGGCTCCGAAGTGGCTCGTTGGGGCCGCAATCGCCACAGAACACACAGCAAAGGCAACGCGAAATGAGTCGTTACATCGGTCCGAAGGTACGTGTCTTGCGGGCTCTGGGTACGGATCTCCCCGGGCTGACGCGCAAAAAGTCAGAGCGCCGGCCAACACGGCCCGGTCAGCACGGCCAGGCGCGCAAGAAATTCTCGGAGTATGCGCTGCGACTGATCGAAAAACAGAAGCTTCGCATGAACTACGGTCTGAGCGAGCGTCAGTTGCTTCGCTTGTTCATGGAGGCGGCTGCCGCCAAAGGAAACACGGCGGAGCGTTTGGTCGAGCTCCTCGAGCGCCGCCTAGATAACCTCGTATTCCGCGCAGGTTTTGCACGGACGATCCCCGCTGCGCGGCAGCTGATCATGCACGGACACGTGCAGGTCGAAAACGAGAAGGTAGATATCCCGAGCTTCCGCATCAAGCGCGGACAAGCGGTGTCGATCCGCGAACGCAGCCGTAAACTGTCCTCGATCGCCTCGAGCTTGGCCACCCCGCTCCCCTTTACCACCGATTGGCTGTCAGTGGATGCGGGCGAGCTGAAAGCGACGGTCACTGCGCTTCCGGACGCAACAGCGATTCCATTCCCGATCCGCCTGCAGCTGGTAGTCGAGTTCTATTCGCAAAGAACCTGAGAGAATTTGCGAGAAAATGGGGCCGATGCGCGAGTATTCAAGGTGCGTTCGGCTCGCTGCTCTTCCAGTCCAACTCGACCGCAATGGCCAAGTGATCCGAGAGAGGCTGCCCCTTCGCGTCCACGAAGCGGCGATCAATAGACCACTTTCGGGGGAAGAGAGTCAGGGTAGACGAGCTCCGGTAGAACACGCGGTCGATGCGCCACCGATCGGAACAACGCACGGCGGCGCAGACGTCCGCGAGTCCGGTTGAATGCTCGAAGCCCGTCAACAGATCACGGTCTTGGGAACGAAGGTTGGTATCACCCGCGAGTAGCACGGCGCGCCCCAGCGAAAGGTGCTGAATGGCCTCTATCAGCTGAGCGATTTGTGCGTTCCGGGCCTGCCTGTCCCCTTCACTCGAACCCGCGTCCAGGTGTACGTCGTACACGTCGATCTCTGCGCCGTCTGCGAGGCGTTGCCGCGCAGAAATGAAGCCCTTCGGAGTCAAACAGTCGAAGTAGCTGTCGACCACGCCGTGGCATGCTCGCCAAGCTTCACGCTGCACGGCGGTGAACGGCCGCGCGGCAAACAGACTCAGCCCATCGCCGAAATGGAGCCGCCCCTCACGCTCGAAGGCGGGAGATTGGAACGGCAGTGTCACGCTCTGACGCAAGAGCGAACCGAACGCAAAGTCCTCTTGAATCAGCGCTAAATCGTAGCGCGCGAGCAGGCGGCCGATCCGTGGCATGTTTGCGCTTGGATGCGGAGTCATGAAACCGTCCGGCAAACCGGCAATGTTATATGTCAACACCTTCAGGTGGCCAGTAGCCGCACCAGCTGCGCACGACCACGCGATCGTGAAGAGGCCGACGAGCACCGACAACCTGGCTCGAAACATGTCGCAGAATAGCACGCGTGTCTTCACGCGCACTGCGCGGTTTAACGCGCGCGGCTCCTACCATCGAGCTCTCGGACGCCGCTACAGCCTCGGCCCCATCGGATTGCTGCTTTGCGTACTTTGGCTCGCGCTCGGCGTGACACGCACTGCCGCGGCCAATGGTCGATATCCCAAAGCCGACCAATTGCTGGTCGCCTCCGACGATCCAGAGTTTCTCGTCGTGCGCAGCACGTTCGGGTTCTTGGTCTCGCGCGATGCCGGGCAGAACTGGGATTGGCTTTGCGAACGCGCGGTCGGCTATTCCGGGGTTCAAGATCCGACGCTGGGCATCATGGAAGGCGGGACAATCGTCGCGAGCCTATCAGAGGGCATCGCTCGCTCCGCTGATCGCGGCTGCAATTGGAGCTTCAGCGAGGCCGACTTGAGCGGTGCCCCGGTCATCGATCTGAGCGTGCACAAGGACACGCCTAGCCAGGCGCTCGCCCTCGTCTGGGATGCTCAACAGGTCGGCTACAGTTCGCGTATCTTGGCGAGCGCAGACAACGGGCGCACATTTCTGGCCTACGGCCAGCCCATCGATCCATCCGTCTTGGTAACCACGCTCGACACTGCAGCGAGCAATTCGCACCGAGTCTACGCCTCGGGTACCCGCGCGGTGAACGGCGTACGCTCCGCGCTTCTGTTCGCGTCGAGCGACGATGGCGAGCACTGGAGCGAGTATTCGCTACCTTTCGACCCCAAGCTCGAACAGGGCGTTTACATCGCGGCCGTCGATCCCGCAGACGAAGACACAGTGTACCTGCGAACGAGCAGCGCGACAGTCGGTCGACTACTCGTCAGTCATGATGGCGGCCAGCACGTCTCGGTCGCGTATTCCGGCTCGTTGCTCTCATTCGCACTCTCGCCAGACGGAAGGCAGCTCTATTTTGGCGGGGAAGATGGGCTACATCGCGGCCTCGCCAGCGACTTGAAGTTCGAGCGAAGCGCTAGCCTGCGCGTCTTGTGTTTGGCTGCGACAGCCGACACCGTTTACGCCTGTTCCGATGAACACAGCGGATTCACGGTGGGCGCTTCTCACGATGGCGGCTCGACTTTCGAGCCCCTGCTGCACTTGATGACGGTGCGCGGTCCACTCTCGTGCAGCGCCGCAAAGTGCGAGAGCGATTGGCCCCTTGTCCGCGCGCAACTCGGCATCCCGCTTCCTGACGGAGCAGATGCCGGAACGGCCGCGGACGGTGCTGAGGGTGGTGCAGCAGGCGCCGGCCCCGAAGGAGACGGAGCCGCTATCGACGGCGCGGGCGCGCCAGGAAACGCAGGCAGCTCCGTGCAGGCCCCACGACTCTCACCCAGGGGCTCGTCTTGTGCGTTCGTGCTGGCCGCCAGCACGCCTTCTTTCGAAGCGTCGCTGGCGGTTGCGCTCGTTTTCTTCAGTCAGCGACGCAGGTTACGGGTGCGGACTCGTCTTCCGGCCAGATAGCGCCGTAATATAGCCCATAGCTACCGCCCGGTTCGTGCTCGTCGCGGAGCTCGGGGCACTTGAAACTCACGGAGACGCCGTCGGGCGTAGGCAGCGCCGTTCCGAGCGCGTCGTCGTCCGTGCATGCGACGGCAGCACCGAGGACGCTGCTGCCTTCGCAGATCCGCAGCGCTTGCGGGGGATTGACACTCGCCGTCTTGCACGTCAGGTGAACGGTGGCCCCCGGAGTGCACGAGCTCAACTTCGCATCGTAGGTGTAACCGCAGTTGCGCTTGGGTCCGATCTGGCCGCGCGTGCACGTTTCGGTGATCATTCCCTCGCCAGGGAGCGGCAGGGTCACCGACAGCTCCTGGTAGTTGTTGGCAGCCGCGTTCTTCACGAAATCACACTTCGGGCGATCGACGGTCTCGCCTTTATCGGTCTTGAACTCGGTGGCTTCCCAAACCTGCTCGCCATCGTCGTCGAGCACTGGAGTGCCTTCACACAGGAACTGATCTGGATTCGACTTCAGACCGAGCGGCTTCGTAACGGAACCGTGCGACGTATCGATGGTGGTCACGTCCACCCACTGACACTCGATACCTGCGTTGTACTGATCACCCCAGCCCGGACTGATACCTTGGAACGCGCAGCTGCCATACGGAGACCACGTGGGACTACCCTCATGGTTCGAATAGCGCGCAACGCTCTCTAGGCAAAACGCGCGCTTCGAGCCGAGATCGGGATCATCACCGTAGGTGAAGGTCGCGAAGTGATTGAAATGGTAATGATTGTGGCACGCGCTGTACTCGTACACGTGGTGGTTGGCGTTCGGATTGTCGTTCTTGGAATCATCGAGGTAATAGTTCACGTCGCCGATGTTCACGGCCTCCGAGCCCACGTTCTTCTCGCTCGCGTTGAATTGGAGCAAGCGACGCCAACCCGTTCCGCCGACGCACTGTTCTGCGACCGAGCAAGCCGTAGGCGCGATGTAACGATATGTCAGTCGATTGACGTTCAGCTCGTCGCCGACGACCGCTAGGTCGGCACCACCCGGTGTCTCGATTTTGCCGACGCGCGCCGACTCGGCGATGTCTTCATCCCACGCGATCCGCTCGAAGTGCAGGGACATCTCGATCTTGCCCACGTTTGCCGTGAGCGCGTCGACGCAAGACATGTCGGCGAGTTTCGTGAGGTGGCAACCCTCGGTGCTTAGTTCGGGTTCGACGTCACACTCTTGATCGTAGAAAAATTCGACGTCCTCACTATCTACGCTGTTCGGCGGAAATTCCGCTTCATCCATGCATGCGAAACCGGTGCGCTGAACCAACAACTCGGGGTCGACCGGGAATACGAACTCTTCGTCCCAAGTGCCTCCGATTTCGGATAGCGCAGGCTCCGAAATCCCGGGCGATTCGACGTCTGTCACGACGGTCGCGTCGAGCTCGTAGGTTGCCAGCACATAGTCATGCCCGTCTACGGTCGCGCGCACAGCGGTCTTGCCCTTGTTCTTCAGGAAGCGAATCGTTTGCGCTTCCGGCGGCGGTAGCGGTAGTTGGTTCTTGCCCGAGTCCTCTTCGTAGAAGCCAGCGCGAAAGTTCAAACGATAGGTAGACAAGGTAAGCTGTCGTCGAGCGCGTGCCTCGTAAAACGAGTCTGGCTTGGCGAGCAGCGCGCTGGCGACGCGCTCACGAATCGATGCCGGTACTTCATCCAGCAAGACGCCGACCTGCGACGTCGTGGTCACGTGAATCAATGCGCCGGGGTCGGAGCCACTTGCGGCAGCGCCAGCCGCCCCAGACTCGCCGGCCGCGCCAGACGTCGCGCTACCACCTGCACCGGCTTCTCCCGCTCCGCCGGCCTGACCCGCTTCACCTCCCGCCCCCGCGTAGCTCGAGTCGCTCGACTTCTGGTCGTCGGAGCACGCCGTGCTCACGAGCAGGGCCGCGAAGATCATCAAACACCCACCACCAGTCCACGTCTTGGTTCGCATGACGCGCTCGAAGCTAATGTAGAGTGAGCCGCAATGCCTAAGCATTTGTGAGCTCGGACCGGCCAATTGCAGCCTAAAATGCTGCGGAAGCGGTTTCAGATCTTGCGACTGAAACATTGGCGGGACGCTTCTGACTTGCGTATCGCTAAGGCTGGGCGGGTGTGGCCAAAGTGAATGGGTAGCGGATTACCTGTGCGTTCCCGGTAACATCCAGGAATAGCGTATCGTCGCGAGCGCCGGCCTGGGCCCGGGTAAACAGTACTTTGAGCTCAGTTAGGCCGTGCGCGGGGACATCGAGCGGCAGCGGCGATTGCAGCGCGAAATCCGTCAGCCCCAGACGGGCACGCGAGTTCGCAAAGGAGACGTCGAAGCCGCATTGATTTTGTATTGCAATCGACTGCTCGGCTCCGTCAGCGAAGGCGAGCGCGAGACCGGGTGCGAACTTCAAACATGCAAAGCGGGTCGATGGTTCGAAATGATAGGCCCTGCGTAAGGGCACGCGGCTACTTGTCGGTTTTGTCGTCGTTGCCGCCCTTGTTGCCATGCTCGCCTTTGTCGCCCCGGTCACTGGGCGGCCCCGGGCGAAGAGTCAGCTCCGTCAGGGCCCGAATATCAGGCGGCGACATGTTGACGATGAACGGTGCGGGAGGCGCTGGCATGGACGCAGGGAACGGGATGGCTGGCGGCGGCACTGATGCAGCGGCCGCTGCGTCGTCGGCCGGGCCGCGATAGAGCACGACCGCATTTCGCCCACTATTTTTAGCTTCGTAGAGCGCCAAGTCGGCTGCTTTCACTAGATCTTCCGCGTGGCCGGAGGCGACGTCGGTGTTGCCCGCGCAACCGATGCTGGCGGTGATGCGCACGAGCTCGCTGCCAAAATTGAACTGCTGCTTGCGCAAATTGCCCAGCAAGCGCTCAGCGACGATTCTCGCGTCCTTCTTGCTGGTGTGAGGCAAGAGCACCGCGAACTCTTCGCCGCCATAGCGAGCGGCCAGATCGACTTCACGCAGACTACCGACAATCCGCCGCGCAACTTCCTTCAAGACCTGATCGCCCGCATCATGACCGAAGCGGTCGTTGATTTGCTTGAAGTGGTCGATGTCGAGCAGCAGGCAACTCAGCGTATTGCGATAGCGACGCGTGACGGCAAACTCGCGCTTGAGCACGTCGGCAAAGCGACGGCGATTGAAGAGCCCGGTGAGCGAATCGGTGATCGCCAACGCCTCCACGCTGTGCAGCATGGTCTCGAGCTGTTGATTGCGACTCCTGAGGTCAGAGTGCGCCGCCTTGACACGCAATGCCGCGAAAATGCGCGCTTCCAGCTCCTGGTCGTCGAAGGGCTTGGCCAGATAGTCATCGGCCCCGATGTTCAAGCCAGCAATGCGGTCCGCAACGGCGGTCCTTACGGTCAGCATGATGACGGGGATATCGCGCGTGTCCGCGTTGACCTTGAGCCAGCGACACACCGCGAAGCCGTCGATGTCCGGCATCACCACGTCCAACAACACCAGATCTGGGGGCTTCTCGCGCGCCAAACGCAAGCCCTCGGCGCCGGAGGAAGCGCGTTGCACCGCGTAGCCTAGACGCTGTAGCGACTCGGTAATTTGCGAGCTCTGCACCTCGCTATCGTCGATCAGGAGCAGGTTTGCTTTCATCGCTGTTCTTCGGTGCTCTGCGCGCCCCGCGGACCTGTCACGGTAAGCTCTCTCTACGACCTCGACAACGCCCAAGTTAGGCTAGGTTGCGGGCGGCGCTATTTGGCTATCTGATACACGCCCTGGCGACTCATGCCCCACTTCAGCGCCCTCGCCCCGAACGAAAGTACACTTGTAGGTGAGCGCCATACCCACCCCCAGAGAACAGATGCGCGTGACCGCGAGTGACTCGCCTTGGCAGCGCTTGCCGGCGCGTCCAAACGGCCTTGCTTTTGCGGTACCATGGTGAGCTCCGGCTTGCGCGTGGCCTCCCGCGCCGGGAACGTCTAGCGTGCATCGTCGCGAGCGACGATGCCCCCCAGAATCGACATACGCGCACTGCTTCTGATCGCCCTCGACGAGAAGCCGCCTCCGGGGCTGCCCGAGCGAGTCATGGCCCGCGTTGCCGCGCTCACCACGATCGTCGAGTTTGCGCGCATGCTGGGTGCAGCGCCCATCGACTGGCTCACGCATCGCACCGAAGGGAACGACCCGAATGACAACGGCAACAATGAATGACTGGGGCCTCGGCGCAGCCGTGAGCGGGGCGTACGGCCCGTCGCTGACGCGCTTCGTGACCGAGCCGGCCGAGCGCGCCGTGACCGAGATCGCGACGCGCGCCCCGACGGTGGCTGGGGCGCTCGGAGCGTTCGTCGCGTTGTGGCTGGTTGCCAAGGTTGCTCGAGTGCTTGCCGTGCGTTTGCTCGAATTGGTGAAGCTCGACGATGCACTCGACGGGACGCTGATCTCGCGCATCTTTTCGAGCTTGGGCGAGGGTTCGAGTCCAGCAAGAGCACTCGGCACCATCCTTTACTTCGCGATCGTGGTGATGGCAGCAGCGGCCGCGGCCGATATCCTGGGATTGTCCGCCGTGCGCGCCGCACTGTGGGCGGTGCTGGCTTATGTGCCGCGGCTCGGTGCGGCGCTCGCGGTATTGGGTGTTGGCGGGTACGTCGCGCGCACCGCGCGGCGCGCGGTCGCGGGCGTGATGAAGGAATTGAAATCACCGTTCGCCGGCATCGCGGAATCGCTGACGGAAGGTGTGATCCTATTGGTGACCGTCACCGTTTGCGTCAACCAATTGGGCGCCGATCTTTCCTTCATCACCAACAACTTGGCGGTGATTGTCGGACTCTTCATGGCGACGGCGGCGTTTCTTTTCGCTTGGGCGATGCGCCGGCCGGCGGAAGAGATCATCGCCAACTACTACTTGCGCCGCCTGGTCCGCATCGGCGACCAAGTGACACTCGCGAACACTGAAGGAACGGTGGATCGCTTTGCCGCGCTCGGGCTCGTGCTGAAGGACGTAGAGGGGTGCGAGCATTTCATACCGGCGCACTACGTACTGGATGGCTTGCAACGCACCCAATCGGCAATTTTAATTCGCTCGAGCAAGTAGAGGCATGAGCGCTGCGCCGGACATCAGCGGGGTCTCTCCTTCGACCACCGAGCCGAGCGACGCCGAGCTCGTCGCGATGTACCGCGAGACGGCCACAGAAGTGGCCTTTAGCGAGCTCATTCGCCGCCACCAAATCGGCGTCTTTCGCCTGCTCCTCACGCTCTTGGGCGACGCTGACGAGGCCGAAAAGCTGTGCGAACAGACCTTCTTCGAGGCCGCGCGCAAGCTGGATCAGTTGGCAGATCCGTCAGCTTTCCAGGCCTGGCTTTCGGGCGTAGCGCGAGCATTGGTGCGCAAGGCCGAGACCGCGCGCGGCAAGAAGCCGCGCAAAGCGGCGACGCGGGTGGCGTCGCCTGCCGCCGATCCGCGCGGCGTCGTCAAACAACAAGTCCAAGGCGTTCTCTCTGAACTGACCCATGACGAACGCGCCGCGCTGGTGCTCGCGGATCTCGAGGGTGACTCGTTCCAAGCTATCGCTGCCACACTCGGCACGACGGCCGCGGGCGCCGAACAGCTCGTCGAGATGGCGCGTAGCAAGTTCGTGGACGCACTGGTGCGACGGACCGAGGACGAAGGGAGCGCCTCCGGCTCCACCGCGGTGGTGCAAGATTTGGAGCCGGGGCGCGTTCTCGGCAAACGATTTCGCATCGAACAGCACCTTGGAGAAGGCGGGATGGGCGCTGTGTTCCGCGCGACCGATCTGAAGACAGGTCGCGACGTCGCGGTCAAGACGCTACTGCCCGAGGCCGCGAAAGATCCCGCACTGCGCCGACGCTTCGAGCGCGAAGCCAAGATCTTGCAGAAGGTCGAGCACCCGAATTTCGTGCGCTTTCTGGAGTATGGCAGCGGCTCCTCGGAGCCGGCCTACGTGGTGATGGAGTTTTTGGATGGCGCGGCGCTCAGCAAGCTGATCACCGACGAATCGCGCCTCGTTCCGCAGCGTGCGTTGCGCATCGCGCGCCACGTGCTCACCGGTCTCGAGCACGCTCACCGGCTCGGCATCGTGCACCGTGACGTGAAGCCCGATAACGTCGTAATCGTCCATGCCGAGGAGGATCCGGAATTCGCGAAGATTTTGGATTTTGGGATTGCTCGACTCGCCGAGCCTGAAACTGCGGAGACGACGCAGATCACCAAGAAGGGAGAAATCTTCGGGACACCCGCGTACATGGCGCCAGAGCAAGTCCGAGGGGATGCGATCGATTCGCGCGCCGATCTGTATTCGGTCAGCGTCATGTTGTACGAAATGCTCGCGTCGCGACCGCCGTTCGTCGCAAGAAACCAGAACGGCTTGTTCGCCATGCATTTGGCTTCGGCTCCTCCTCCTTTGAGCGATCACCTGCCAAACGTGCCGCAGCTCTTACCACTACAAGAGTTGCTCGACGTCGGACTCGCGAAGCTTCCGGAACAGCGATTTTCGTCCGCCAGCGAGTATCTACTCAAGATCGATCAGCTGCTCGAAGTCGGCTGGCAAGGCATGTTCGCGGAAACGTCGCGGGCGAACGGTTCCGCTCGCTCGAATAGCGCACAAGCGCGCTCCGCGACGACCGCACCCGGCTCTTCGGCACAGCGCCATCCGGCACCGCGGCGGAGCATCCGTATCACGCTGCTGATTGCCGCTAGTGTACTCGTACTCACCATCACACTCGGCCTGCTCTATGGCAGAGTGTGGCCATGACTTCGACCACCCGTATCCACCGGGGACCGATGATTCCGGTCCGCACCTTGCGGGTCGAGGTTCTGTCAGGGCCGGACGCCGGCAAATCTCTCGAGACCGAAGAAGAAGTGCTGACCATCGGCAGCGCCCCGGGTAACGCGCTGCGTCTGCAAGACCAAACCGTCTCGCGCTTTCACCTCGAGCTGTCTGGTGGCGAGAGCGGCATCAGCGTCAGTGATCTGGGCTCGAGCAACGGAACCGAGAGCAGCTCCGTGCGCATCGAACGCGGCGTGGTGCCATCTGGTGCGGAGCTGCGCTTGGGCAATACCAGGCTACGCGTGCATGATGGTGATGCTTCTGTAGTCGAGCTCCACAGTGGCGATGAGCTGGGTGAGCTGAAAGGCCAAACCGAGCTCATGCGGCGCCTGATGGCTCAAGTCACGACGGCCGCACGGTCGAACGTGCCGGTACTCGTGATCGGCGAGTCAGGGACTGGTAAGGAGCTAGTCGCGCGCGCGCTACACCAATCGAGCCCTCGCACGGCACAGCCGTTCGTTACCCTAGACTGTGGCGCGCTCGCGCCCAACTTGGTCGCGAGCGAACTCTTCGGGCACGAACGCGGCGCGTTCACTGGCGCGGAGCGCCAGCACATTGGTGCATTCGAGCGCGCAAACGGGGGCACGCTCTTCCTCGATGAGGTGGGCGAATTGCCGGCAGAGCTACAACCTCAATTGCTCGGAGCGCTGGAACGAAAGCGGATTCGGCGAGTCGGTGGCCGAACTGACATCGATATCGACCTGCGCGTCGTCTGCGCCACCAATCGGGACCTGCGAGCCGAGGTGAATGCGGGAGTCTTTCGGCTGGATCTCTATTATCGGATCGCGGTCGTCGTCTTGCGCGTGCCTGCGCTGCGAGAACGCGCGGCGGATATCCCGTTGTTGGTTGCGCACTTTTTGCGGGAGTGTGGACACGACGGTCCGTCACAGGCCCTGGTCTCTGAGCCGTTGCTCGATGCTCTGCAACAGCATCGCTGGCCCGGCAACGTTCGTGAACTGCGTAATTGGGTCGAGGCCACCGTGGCGATGGGCGAGAGCCCGCCGCTGTCGATCCACGACGATAGCGGCGTTGCTGCGGTTTCGGACGACACCACCTTGTACAGCCTTTCTTACAAGGATGCTCGACGTTCGGTGCTGGAGGCGTTCGAGTTGCGCTACGTGACGCGCCTCCTCGCGACGACGAACGGCAACGTCGCAGCGGCCGCTCGTCAGGCGCAGATGGACCGCACGTACTTGATCAAGCTGGTCCAGCGACACGGCTTACGCACCCGCTAGCGAGTGTTGTCGTCTGCAGACGACAGATCGCCGACGCCAGACGACATTCGCGCGCATTTGCCGAATATTGGCGTGCTCTTTCGGGGCAAATCCGTCAGTCGGCGAGCGCGCGCGCGCGCTGGTCCACTCTTTGCTCTAAAGGCGCGAGGAGACTTCGTTTCGGGACAAGGCGGGCAATCTCACGTGCCGAAGGGGCGAAAACCGCCCGATCGAGTTCTGTTATCCTCCCTGCCGCGACTCCCCTCCCCACGAAGGAATCTCCCCATGAGCTTGGCCAAAGACTTCAAAGAATTCGCCATTAAAGGCAACGTCGTCGATCTCGCGGTCGGTGTGATTATCGGAGCCGCTTTCGGGAAAATCGTCAGTTCCTTCGTCGCAGACGTCATCATGCCGCCGCTCGGCTTGCTCACGAGTGGCGTGGATCTGAAGCAGCTCAGCCTAACCTTGCGTCCAGCAGAGGGAAAAGCGCCGGCCGTTATCCTGGCGTACGGCTCTTTCTTGCAGGCCGTATTCGACTTCTTCCTCGTCGCACTTGCCATCTTCGCCATGGTCCAGCTGATTGCGAAGTTGAAGCGCGCCGAGAAAGTGGCCGCGCCGCCGCCAGAGCCCCCCAAGCAAGAAGTGTTGCTCGAGCAAATTTTGGCCGCCATCAAAGCTCAGCAAAAGTAGTGCCCAAGAACGGCGAGGCCCCATTCCAGATGGCCTCGCGAAGAAGAAAGTCATGAAGACCAAACCGTTCGTCATCCTCGTGGGAATGGATTTTTCAGACCTCGCCGATCGCGCGCTCGCACACGCGTTCGAACTCGCGACGCGACACGAACGGGCCGAAGTCCATGTGCTGTGCGTCATTCCCAGCGCGGGCCTGGGAACGCATCACGCTTTGACAGGCTATTCATTGACGGCGGAGGCCGGAGTGCGCGACGGCGCGTTCGAAAGCCTCCGCGCTCACGTCCAGGCGGAGCTGGACAAGTTCATCGCCCGCTCGACGCCCCCGCTACGCGTCCCTGAACAGGTGGTCTCTCACGTTCGTCTCGACGTTCCCGCACTTGGAATCGTCGAGCTCGCATCCACGTTGTCGGCCGACTTGATCGTCCTCGGCACGCACGGTCGCCAGGCGGCACGACATTCGCTCATGGGCTCCGTGGCCGAAAATACGCTGCGCTATGCAGCCTGTCCCGTCTTGGTCATTCCCGCCGGCAAAATGGCGCGCGAAACGAGCGAGCGGAGCACCGCTGCCCAGCCCTGGAGCAGCCTCAGTGTGCCGCCGCGTAGCGGGGCTCACCGTCCCTCCGTACGTCCGTGAGGCACCAATGCGGCCTCCAGACGGAGCGTGACGAAACCCCATAAGCTCGACCGTGTTTCTGGCTCGTTAACTCGAATGCCATGCCCGCGTCGCCAACCCTCCACGTCAAAAAAGAACGCGGTCTCGAAATCGTGACTTTCCATTGCGTGGAGTTCGACTACTAATACGAATCATGACGCGTCCCGTTAGTGGCACCTTTCGACGAGTCGATCGGGTGCGCGCTAACCCGGGCACGACCGTGCGGCTCAAGGTCGACGGTTCTAGCCGCGAGCAAAGCGCGACCTTGCACGAACTTGGCATGTCGGATCTCCTGCTTTCCGCTGCCGACTTACCTAGATTGGGCACGCGCCTGAGTGTCGCGATCACGCTGCCCGGACGTTATTTGGAATTCGAAATTCCCGGCATGGTGATGTGGCACCTCGACGGCCAATTCGGCGTTTCGTTCGACTATCTGAGCGCTCGCCAAACCTACGGTCTCGTATTAGCCATTGACGTGATCAGCCGCGCCGCTGAAGAAGCACCGGCTCAAGCGCGTGGAGTGCAGCGCTAACCAAGGCCAAGCGTGCCGGGCATCGCGAGTCGTTTCGCTGCGGGGATCGCAGTCGTAGGCTTGTTGAGTGCTGCGATATTCGCTGTTCGTGGAGCAATGCAGGCTCGACAGGTTCGGGCCGAGCGAGCTTGGCGGGACGCGCAACAATGCGCGCTCGCGTACTCCGAGAATCCGAACTTCGCGCGCGCAGCGGAGCTTCGTGAGTGTCGCGCGACCGCGAGCAATGCTGCCGAACGATCCACGGAAATGCCCGAACATGGCAAACCACAGTTGGAACTGCAGGCGGCTCTCGACGAACTCGTGCTCGCGATTGAAAGCGGCAACGCGCGTCGCCTGACGAGCGCGATCGATCGCTCGTCTCGCGCGGGCAGCGCATTCGGCTGGCGTGCGGTGCACACTCGCCTACACTGAACTTCATTCGTCGTTTTGGCGCATGCGCGCGTTGGGGTTGCGCGAGGCAGAGCGGTTTGAAAAGCTCATCGGTCATGAATCCGAGTCGCGCGCTCCGCGGTCCGTCTTCGTTGCTGGTGTTGCTACTCGCGGGTTGCGGCAGCAATTCAACTAGTACTCCCCCGGCGAGCTCGGCAGGAGCATCGGATCACGCAGCGGGCGGCAGTAGCAACTCTGGTGGAGAGGCGAACGGCGTCGCCGGGGAGATCAACTCAGGCAGCGCGGGCGGAGGCAGCACTGCCCCGAGCGCGTGCGACGACTTCGGCGATTTTTCCGCGCCGAACCTGACTTTTACGCTGCCCGCTGGAAAAGCGATCATTTCTTACCCCGACGTGCAAAAGAGCTTTCCCGACGTCGACTGGCAAAACCTCGACCGCCTATACGTTCCAGCCGGCAAATACAAAAGCTTCGAGCTCGGCAACCTGCCGCGGCGCGAGCCCAACCGAAAGCTCGTGATCACCAACGTCGGCGGACAAGTGCAGGTCGGCCCCAACATCGGCGGGAACTTCATTTGGTCGATCGGCGGCGGCTCCAACTGGATACTAACGGGCCGATACGATCCGGATTCGAAGACCGGCGACGAAGCGTTCCCCGGGCATCGCTGCGGCGCATACGAGAACTCGCGGGGTAAATACGGTTTCTTGAGTGACGATGCATTCGATCATTCCGGCCAATACACGCATATGGGGTTGGCTGTGGGCGGTGGAGCAACCGATTTCGAGCTGGAGTACTTGGAGATCACGCGCTCCGGTTTCGCGGGGATTCGACTGCTCAACGCCATGAGTGGTGGCGCCGCCGACCCGAACCAACCGATGGCCAACGTCAGTGTGCACGACACCTACGTGCACGACGTCGATTCAGAGGGCTACTACTTTGGCTGGACCGGCGATCCGCCGTCGTATTTGTTCCCGAATCTGCAGATCTACAACAACCGGATCGTGCGCACTGGCAGCGAGACCCTGCAAATTCAAGACTTGGGTGAAGGTTCGCGTATCCACCACAACGTGTTCGCCTATGGGGCGCTGCATTGGCTCGACAACTTCGGCCAATATCAAGATGGCTGCCTACAAATATTGAGCCGCGAAGGGAAGACCGAGTTCGATCACAACGTGACCCTGGGCGGCGCCGGCACGTTCCTGAGCTTCTTCAGCGCTCCCGAGAGCGGCGACGGCGCACGCACCGTAATTTTTCACGACAACTACTTCGCTGATACCCGCAGTTTGGGCGGGTATCTGAATGGCAGCTCAGAGGCACCGTCGAGCTTCGTCTTCAGCCACAACTTCTTCCGCGGTCTGGATTTCAGCTACACGACCGTAAATCCGAGCGCAACGGACCCAGGAGTTCTATTCGGCGTGAACGGCGCGCACAAGGCCCCGATCAGCTTCGAGGGCAACACGATCGAAGGTGACCGAAAGCTGCTGTCGGGCATCGATCTCAATGGCAGCAAGGGAAACATCAGCGCCACCGATAATACGAATGGCACCGTAGCTAAGGTCGCCTTCGTGAATTCAGGCTACCCAGATGTGCCGACGGCGCGCCTCTCCGCCTGGGGTACCACCGCTACACTTGCGCCGAACATGCCCTCGATCAAGTACGCCGAGGGCGATCTCGTGATGTCCGATGCGCAGCTCTATCGCGCAAAAAAGGTGAACGAGGGGCTGCCCCCGGCGGAACATCCGGAAGCGTGGGAAAAGCTTCCGCTGCCTGGCGACGACTTGCGCGTCGACGAGAGTTCGCCTTACGCGGAGTACGGCGTACGCTAAGAATCCTCGCCACATGCCCAGGCCGAACTGGTTCTTTGCGTTTCCAATCGACGGTGCGTTCGTCCTCGAGTTGCCCACGTTGCCTAGCAACTTCCGGCGCTTTCATCCGGAAGACGTTCACCTCACGCTGGCCTTTCTCGGAGGCTGCGGACAAGAGGCCGCGGAGCGCGCGCTTTCTGCGCTCGATCGGCGCCTGGAAAGCGAACCCATTGCCTCGATGACCATCTCCTTGGGAGAGGTCGTTCCGATGGGCGGCTCGCCTCGGAACTATTCGGCGCTCTCGGCGCTGCTCGATCGAGGACGCGCAGAAGCCAGCGCGAGCATCGCCGGTTGGCGAGATCTGCTGACGCAAACCGCCTCGAACCGCACGGAAAAGCGCCCGCCCAAGCCGCATGTCTCGCTCGCCCGACCGAGAAGTCGTGTGACCGATACGGATCGCGCAGGAGGGCTCGTTTGGGCAGCCGGCCTGCAATTGCAGCACGTGCACACCCGTCTGGACCGAATCGCGCTCTACACCTGGCACGACACGAGGCGGGAGCAGCTGTTCCAAATCGTCGCAGAACGCCGACTTGGCTAGGCGTAACCGCGATAATTCGCGGCCTCCAACAAAAAGCTGCACTCGACGTCGATCGCCGCACGTCTGGTTCGTCGCCTGTTCGAAGCAAGGCGATCCCCTTGGAAACCAGGAAAAACCCATGTCCAAACTCACCATGACCACGTTTTTGACACTCGACGGTGTAATGCAGGCCCCGGGAGGGCCTCCCGAGGACGCGAGCGGCGGCTTCGTTCATGGCGGCTGGCTCGTCCCATTCTTCGATGAAGACATGGGGAAATTCATGGTCGAGATGTTCGAGCGCGCTGACGCCTTCTTGCTAGGGCGCACGACCTATCAGATTTTCGCCAATCATTGGCCGCGCGTGACCGACCCGTCCGACGTGATCGCGACCAAGCTGAACTCGTTGCCCAAGCATATTGCGTCCAAGACCCTCGACCAGGTCGACTGGCATAACTCCTCGCTCATTCGCGACGTCGTCTCGACAGCAGCTACGCTCAAGAGCCGCTACTCGCGCGAACTGCAGGTTCATGGCAGTGCAGGGCTTGCCCAAACTCTGATAGAGCACGACCTCATCGACGAATTCCACTTGCTCACCTTCCCTGTCGTGCTCGGCACCGGCAAGCGATTGTTCGGACGCGGCGCAGTCCCTGCCTCGCTGAAGCTGCTGCAAACACGCGCCACCCGTAACGGCACCATCATCGCCAGCTACGCGCGAGACGGTAAGCCCAAAACCGGCTCATTCATGCTCGATCCGTGAGCGAGCGCGCGCCCTCTCGCTGCGCGGCGGCTAAAACGAGCCGGAAATCATGGGTCCTAGGGGCACGACGCGGCCGAGCGGCTGCGCCGTGCTTTCAGCCGAGTCTTGCGCGGAGCTTCCGTAGTGGAGCAGCATCGGCAGGCCGTAGCCGACGCCGAAGCCGATCAATGCGCCGACCAGCACGTCAGTCGCGTAGTGCCGATCGCCTGCGATACGCAGCGTGCCGGTCGCGGTCGCGAGCGTGAGTGTTCCTGCACATGCCAGAGCGTCGGCGACCTTGTTTCCGTATAGCGGAACGTGCAGGTGGTGCGCACAAGACAGGCCCGCCGCGGTAAACGCGGTATTCGTGTGACCGCTCGGAAATGACCCGGTCGGGTGCAGCTTGCACAGCGGATCATAATTGGGGTCACGATCGCAGTCAGCGTACGACGGGCGGGCACGGGCGATGCTCTTGAAGATCAGCGTCGTGAGCAACGTGCTTACCGAATACGCTTCAGCGTCCATCAGCAACATTTGTCCTGACAGCTCGCTGCTACCCCGCGCGAGCGGAACAGTCAGTGAGTCGACCGCGATCACCCAGCTCATCGCCGAGAGCGCGGTCCAGTCGCTGATTGTGCGTGCTAGATCGCGCTGCTGGGGCGCGCGCAGTCGCAGGGTGTCGCGGAAAAAATCATCGAAGAGTACCCCGCCGCTGAGGCGCGGCGTTCGCGCATCTCGCACACCGAAGTACAACACCAGTGCGCCGGCCCCAGTCACACTGGTGAGCACGTACTCGGAGGGGCGGAACTTGGGCCAACGCGGGTCCCAGCCAAATTCAGCGGCCTGTGCCCGCACGTCTGCCGTCCAAACCAAGGCGAGCGCGAAACTCCCGGAAGCAATCCGGGCTCGCCAGCTCATGTCGTCGCGGGGCGGAGCTGCGCTCGCTCGGGGACACCCTCTTTTTCGAGCTCCTCCGAACGGCGACGATGTTCACGACCGACGAGCACCACCACGAACAGCCAGACCAAGATCAACATCAGGTTGATCCCGGCAAACACCTGCGTGGGCAGCGCGAGCTTGGAGCCCACGTAGACCACGACGGCCGACAGTACGTCCCCGAAGCGCACGAAGAACGAATCGACCGCGATCTTGCCCACGTACTTCTCGACGCGGGTGGCGACCAGATACAGAGCCTGACGCGCGGTGTTCTGAACCGAATAGTCGATGCTATTTTCGGCCGCCTTGGCCAAGCGAATCAGGGATAGCACGGGAGCAAACAGCATCAACGCGTAGCCACCGAAAGCTACGGCGGGCAAGAAGAACAACGCCGCCCGCACGCCAAGCTTGTCCAAGATCCGCGAGACCGCGAACAGCTGCAGGGCCACACCGGCAATGTTGACCCATTCGAAGTACTCGGCCTTGAATTGGCCGACGAAAATCATTGCTTGAGCGTGCGGCATCTTCCCGCCCACCGCCGCCAGCAGCGTGCGATCGAGGATGTACTCACCGGTCGAATTGCACCAGTTTATCAACAGCGTGAGCACCGCGATCAAGATCAGGTACTTGTCGTGCATGAGCAGGGAAAATGCCGACTCGTGCGAGAGCGGTTCAGCATCTTCTTTCTTGGCTTGCACTGGGGTCGGCGCCTCCACGCGGGTGTTGACCCAGACCAACAGTGCACAGCAGACGCCGAGCAAGATCGCAGCGCCCAACATCAGCGCCTGAGGTCCGAGTGGCACGACCAGCTTTGCCAGGTGAGCACCTGCGACAGCGCCGAGGGAACTGCCCACGCCGATGACGGAGAAGAGCCGCTTCCCCTGCTCCGGAGTATAGACATCCGACGCGTAACCCCAAAACTGCGCAATCGAAGTGTAGTTGTACACGCCTACCCAAAGATAGAACGGCACCGCTACCGGGACGCCCGCGCTCGCGAGCGCGGCGAACAGCAGTAGATTCGCGGCGAAGAACAGGTACACACCCAATAGCAAGCGCATCCGCCCCACTCGGCGCGCAACCGCACCGTACAGCTGCACGAACCCGAGCAGCAATACGGCTTGGCCAGCCGCAGCATACGACTTCACCTCCGCGCCGCCGTGCAGGAGGATGAGCGGTTCACGCGCGGTCTTCAGTAAGTAGTACGCGGTGAGCAGCAGGAACACGGTCAGTGTCATGACCACTGCGTTGAGCGCCTCCGCAGGCTCGATTCGAGCAAAGGGGCGAAGCACCAGAGAGAGACCGCGATCGAGACGGGATTCTTGAGTAGTCACAGCGAAAGCGCGAGCCTCTGGTTCATTGCCGGCGGATCATAGGTGCCGCGTCCCCGATTGTCAGCCCCAAGCAGGCGCTGATTTCACGATTGAGACAGCGTGGGGCGTTTTGACGGATGCGTGGCGCGCGAGTTTCGAACTCTGTCGCCGCGTGAGACACCTGCAATGTTTCGGCTCAGCGCGGTCGCCGAAGTCCAAAACTGCAGCGTCACGGCTTGCAGTTCTGCGGGGGCAACGAGCCGATCCAGGCCGAGAGCAGCGAGATGCCGGTCTCATCGGCCAACCTGATGGGGCCTCGTGGCATGTGGATCCGCGGATCGCTCGAGCGCATGCGCGCAAGAAATTCCGATTGCTCGGGGTGTCCCGGTACCAAGACGCGATCTCGCCCCTCCACCTGGCGAGTGGGACGGCAAATGGGCAGCTGGTTTGCCGCGGTATGCTCGAGGTCCCAATGCAACTCCGTACGTTCGGCACTGCCGCCTTCACCGTGACAATGGCTGCAGTTTGCGTCTAGGTAGCTACGCGCACGCGCCGCAAGCGGCGCACCTCCGCTCGGATCAGAAAGCAAAACATGGGCTGGCGGCGGTCGGTCGATCAGCCCGAGTGCTGAAAAGTGAGCAATCTGCTCGTGACTGCCGTCTGCATACTCGGCCACGTGATCGAGCTGTCGCGAGCGAAAGCCGAGCGCGCGTCCGGCGTGACAAGCGGCGCACTGACTAGCGCTCGGCACGTGAAACACGAGCCTTCGCGGCACGCCGTGCTCGTCGACCCACGACACGGGAACGTCGAGATCGCCGCTCGAGGCCCGAGCGTCGGTTTGTGCATCGTTCCAAACGTAGGTCGATGGGGTGAAGCCGTCCTCGGTGCGTACCAAAAAGCGCGTCTCGATCAGCCGCTCGCCGCCTGCTGGGTTGCGCAGATCGCGGGGGAAAGAGAAGGTTTTGACGAGGTAGCTGCCGACCGGCAATTGCCAGCGGTCAGAGCTGGTTTGAATGCGCGAACCTCGTGGAACGTACACGAAGCGGCGTTTGCGTGCGCCGTCCGAGAAGAGCGGGGCATTGACTTCGTATGCCACGAAGCCGTTGCGCGGGAGTTGCCGCGCGAGCTCACCTTCGAAGATGCCCAGCTCGGACAAGTATTCGACCGGTGCGTTGGAGCCCGGCGGCGCGATCGGACGTAGTGGGTGACTGCAGCCGCTGACAGCGAGCAACGCCAAGATCAGCAACGCCGAGGCGACGCAAGCTGCCGCCCCGCGCACGTGATTCCACATGCTCCAATCAGCTACGTACACGCGCCAGAAGCGCTCCGCCTCCTCGCTGCCGGCGGGCAAGCGCGCCAAGGCTTCATTTCGGGGCAAGTGGTAGCGCTTCGTGACGAAGATCGTGCCCACGAGATACAGGCAAGAGCCGACAAAACGGAGCCAAGCCCCCGGCTCTACCCAAGTCCGGAGCGCACTCAGTGCGAGCCCGACACAGACCAGTGCAGTTCCGAGCAAAACTCCCAAGAACCACCGGTTCAGCACGGCTCGGTTGATCGACTGCATCGCTCGCATTCCCTGAGCCGGCTCCAAACGAGCCAAGGCGGGCATCACGAAGTTCGAGAATCCCAAGAAAATACCGGCGATTAGCGCGCAGCCCAGAGCCGCGAACAGGGTCACGAACGGTGTCATGAGTCTGATTCTCGGTCGTGCGTGAATGCACCGCTACGGACAATAAATCAGGGTATCGTTGCACCTATGCAAAACCAGAACGCGAGTGAACCGCCGCGCTGGGACGACGCTCGTCTGTTCTTGGCGCTCTGCCGCGCCCGCACGGTGAGCGAAGCCGGACGGATACTGCGCGTCGACTCGTCGACCGTCTCGCGCCGTTTGACGGCACTCGAGGAGTCGCTCACCGTCACGCTGTTCGATCGGAATCACGAAGGCATCACGCCCACGAAGGCGGCGGAAGATCTCCTCCCGATAGCCGAAGAGATGGAGGCTGCCATGCTGCGCTTCGCGCAAGCGGCCGACGGCTTGGAGCGCGAGGTTTCTGGCCTAGTGCGCATCGCTTGCCCGCCGGACGTCGGCAACGTCATCGTCGCGCCGTTGCTGCGTGAGCTGATCGCACGCTACCCCGCCTTGCGCGTCGAAATCGCATCCAGCGAAGCGGTGATCGATTTGACTCGACGCGAGGCCGACTTGGCACTGCGCACCGTGCGCCCTGTGCAAGGCGACCTCGTAGTCACCCGCCTGGCGAGTGTGCGCTGGGTGCTCGTGGGGGCCGCCGAGCTCGTGCGTGAGCTCGGCACGCTGCGCGCCTGGAAGGACGCGCCGTGGATCGGTTGGGGCGCGCGGCTGTCCCAGATTGCGGCTGCCAAATGGCCAGAAACGCACGCGAAAGGAGTGGACCCAGTGGTGCGTTCGGACAGCTTGATGGTGCAAATCGCGGCTGCCGCTGCGGGTGTCGGAGTCGTCTTGCTGCCCGAACCGAGCGCCCGTCACAACGGTCTGGTTCCGGTGAAGCTGGCGGCCGGCTTGCGCGCAGACGCAACCAAGTGGCCCACTGACGAGCTCTATTTGGTCACCCTTCGCGCGCTGCGCGAGGTGCCGCGGGTGCGCGCAGTGTGGGAACTCCTGCTCGAGCGGGCGGGCGGACGAGCGCCGCACGGAACGAACCGCTCAGCGACGAATCACCGCGTCGGGTAATTCGTTGCTGTCGTCGACTTGGCGCGGCGCGGCTGCAGCGAGCCGAGGTTCGAGATCGGCGAGGACCTCGAGCAGACCGTCTTTCAAGCGGCCTTCGCGGATCCGACGGATGATGCGCTGCACCTCTTCGCTCCAACCGGCTTGGCCGAGTTGCGCGTGAATCGTTGCGTCACCGAGCAATACGACGCGGCGCTCGAGCTCGGAAACGAAGATCAAGAGGGCGGTACGGCCTTTTGTGCCATAGAGCCCACGTTCGGCGAATAATTGAAACGCGCGCGCGTGTGCAGCCCGCTGGGCGGCGCGCGGCGACACGAGCCAGCGCAACAACGGCTGAGCGCCGAGCACGAAGAAGCTCAGCACGCCGACCAAGAGTTCGACGAGTAGCGCGAGCGCGGGGCTGAGCCCGGGCAAAAACTCAAGCACGCAGAAAGCCGCTGCCATCGCCCAGCCGATCGACACCAACAATCGGCCACGCCAGTGGTCCCCACTCCTCGGCACGACCGCCACGACCAACTCCGCGGCAGTACCACTTTCGACTCGGGTAACGGCGGCCTCGACCTCGCGCGCGTCCGCATCCGAAAGCAGCGAGGTCACCACGAGTCGGACGCTCCGCCACCGCCGAAGCCGCCACCGCCGCCGCCAGAAAAACCGCCACCGTCACCCCCGCCGCCGCCCCAGCCTCCCCCACCACCGAACCCCCCTCCCCCAAAACCGCCTCCTCCGAAGCCACCTCCGCCCCAGCCGCCACCACCCCAGCCACCGCCGCCGCGCCCACCTCCGCCACGGATGCGCGCAAGCACGAACGGGATCAAGATTGGCGAGATGAAGAAGAGCAGCACGAGCCAACCAAATGGGCTCGCACTGCGACTGCGCGATGGCCGGTCCGCTGCGCCCTCGGGTGCAGCGACGTCAGCCCCGGAAGCTTTCTGCATCAAAAGCGAGAAAGCTTGATCGAAGCCTCCGGCGGCCTTGCCGGCGCGCATGGCAGGCACCAATACGTTGCGAATCACGCGCGCTGAGAAGGCGTCCGTGATGTCGCCTTCCAAGCCATAACCGACCTCTATCCGCAGCTTGTGCTCTTTGTTCGCCACGAGCAGCAATAGACCGTCGTCTTTGCCTTTCTTTCCGAGCTTCCACGCTTCGACCACGCGGATCGAAAAGCTCTCCAGTGCGTCACCCTGCAGCGAATCAATGGTCAGGAGCGCGAACTGGTGACCGCTCTTCTGTTCGTAGTCGGAGAGTTTTCGCTCCAGCTCGGCGCGTGCCGAGGGCGACAACAAGTTCGCCGTGTCGTTCACGTGGGCGGTGAGCGGTGGGACCGCGCGTTCCTGAGCAGCTGCCGGGAACGCGATCAACAGCGCGACTAGCAGCCACGGCACACACAGCAACCAATGCAGCGCCCGAGACATGCTCGGCTGCGATGAGCGCAAATGATTCATACGCCTCACGATGGAGGGCTCAGAACTTCACTTCCGGGGCATTCTCGGCACCTGGCGCGGCCTCGAACGTCGGGCGCACGGCACGGCCGCGCATCGACGCACCGATGCTGGTCGGGAACTTTTGCACGACCGCGTTGTATTGGGCCACGTCCTCGATGTAGCGCTTGCGCGCGACCGTGATGCGATTCTCGGTGCCTTCGAGCTGCGACTGCAAATCGCGATAGGAGTCCGTCGCTTTCAACGTGGGGTACTGCTCGGAAACCACGAGGAGGCGCGAAAGCGAGCCGGAGAGCTCGTTCTGCGCGGCTTCGAACTTCTTCAGCTTTTCCGGGTCGTCGATGGTGGAGGCGTCGACCTTGAGACCAGCCACTTTAGAGCGCGCTTCCACGACCTTGGTCAGCGTGTCTTGTTCGAACTGACCGGCCGCTTTGACCGTGCTCACCAAATTGGGCACCAGATCGGCGCGGCGCTTGTACTGGTTCTGAACCTCGGCCCAGCTAGCTTTGACCTGCTCGTCACGATCGATGACTTCGTTGTAGCCGCAGCCCGTGGTGGACGCAGCGAGCGTTCCCGCGAGCAGCAGCCCGCTCAGCAGCCGAAACCCGGGAAAGCGTGCCGCGCGCTCGAGAAAACGATCCTTTTTCATATCTGCACTCTCCAATAAGTCTTCGCCAGGCCCCGGGCAAGGTAGACTTTCGTGAAGTTCTTTTGATGCGCGCCGGCCACCGCGCTCCGAGCATGAACGCGTGGGGTTCTGCGGGCATAATTCGCGTTCCTCAGCGGTTGCACGCGCGGCAGAAGCGAAAACTTTCCTGCGGCTTTCGTGGCCTTCACGGCTCATCTAAAGTCCGCTCATGGCCCCCCCCGATCACGCTACGATTCAGGCCGTCCTGGATTTCGCGGTCGAAAAGTCACGCCGAAACCGCGAGGGAGAGCCGGCAAGCTACATTCCGGACTTGGCTTTGGTGCCGCTCGAGCGGACTAGCGCTGCAGTGGCACTCACGAGTGGCGATACCCTCCACGCTGGCGACGCCCTGAACCATGATTTCACGTTTCAGAGCACGGCTAAACTGCTGACGCTAATCGGTCTGCTGGAAGAGCGCGGTCCGGTCGAAGTGTTCGATGTGGTGGGTTCGGAGCCCTCGGGCGATAGCTTCGGTTCTGTTGCTCGGCTCGAAACGCACGGGCCCAAGCCCGCCAATCCGCTGATCAACTCCGGCGCAATCGCGCTCTGCGGTCAGCTCCCCGGGAACGTGGAACGGCGCATCGCGTGGCTACGCCGCTGGGCTGAGCGGTTGTACGGAAAACCAATCACGATCGACCAGAAGGTACTGGAGAACGAGCGAGCATCAGCCGATCGCAATCGCGCGATCGCCTATTTTTTGAAGCACGGTGGCGTATTGAGCGGCGACGTGAACGAGACGCTCGACATTTACTTTGCGCTCTGCTCGCTCACCGCAGGCGTGCGAGAGGCCGCGCATTTGCCCGCGATTCTCGCGCATGGCGGCGTTCGACCGGGCAGCGGGGAGCGCGTGTTGTCCAAGCAAACCGTGGCCATCGTGGTTTCGATCATGGCGACTTGCGGCATGTACAATGAGTCGGGCAACTACCTGACGGCCACGGGGATGCCGGCGAAAAGTGGCGTAAGTGGCGTGATTGTCGCGGTAGTACCAGGAATTGCCGGAATCGCGGTATCGAGCCCACGTTTGAATGACAAGGGCGGCAGCGTGCGCGGGCATCTGATTCTGCGCGAGCTCTCACGCCAGCTGGGTTGGCACTTCGCGCTCGCGGCGGACAGGGCTTGAGCGGGTAGTTACGCGCCCGCGCCGATCTTGTCTAGATTTGCGCTCGGCAGTCTCGACGCGACGCCGAAGGCTGCGACGCGCTGCGACGTTTCGCGTGACCATCAACCCAAAAGCAGACGGGCACACGGCTTGCTTCGTCGCGTCTGCAAAGGAGCTCGCATGCCTAAGCCTTTCACTGAGTGGACTGTTCTGCCACACGGCAAGCTCACCCGACTCGACGACAATTTGTTGTCGGTCACCGGCGATTTGCACATGCCGGTCGGGGATTTTCCGCGACGGATGACCGTGGTGCGCCTGCATGATGGGCGGCTGGTCGTGTTTAGCGCAATCGCGCTCGATGACGACGAGATGCGCGCGCTCGAGGCCTTTGGTGCACCGAGCTACCTAGTGGTGCCCAATGACATTCACCGCATGGATGCGAAAATCTGGAAGGATCGCTATCCAGACGTGCGTGTGGTCACGCCTGCCGGGGTGCGCAAACAAGTGGAAGAGATCGTGGCAGTTGACGACACCGAGCCCAATTTTGGTGACCCACAAGTGCAGTTCGTGACCGTACCTGGCACGCAAGAACGCGAGGCCGCACTCGTGGTCCGGACTTGGAGCGGTACGACTCTGATCGTCAATGACCTGATTTGGAACATGGCAGATCGGCCGGGATTGGGCGGTTGGCTGTTCCACGTGATGGGTTTTACGGGCAAAGAACCGCGCATCCCAGCGATCGTCGAACTACGAGAAATCAAGGATAAGATCGCCCTGCGCGGCCAGTTGGAGCAATGGGCCGCCATCCCCAGTTTGAACCGAATCATCGTTTCGCACGGCAACATCGTCAATCGCGACGCGAAAGCCGTACTAGATCGCTTGGCCGAAAGCCTCGCCGCCTAGTTCCAAACCGACTTGGGCCAAACCCGAGGGCTTGTGCGAGACTCGGCTCATGTTCGTGATTGAGCTGATCTACAAGGCTGAGCTCTCGGAAATCGATGCGCACATGAAGGCGCATATGGCGTTCCTCAAGAAGTACTACGCGGCCGGCCATTTTCTCGTCTCGGGCCGCAAGATCCCGCGCGACGGCGGGATCATCTTGGCAGTCGGCAAAGATAAAGAGCAAATCGAAGCGATCATCAAAGAGGATCCGTTTTGCAAGCAGGGGCTGGCGGACTTTCGAGTCATCGAATTTCGCGCCAGCCAGCGCGCGGACGACATTCAAAAGCGTCTCGATGCTTGAGGCACATTTCCGATCCCACGCTCACCTGCGGGTGGAAAGCAGCGTTCGTAGCGTGTCATCGCGCAGAATCAGGCCACTCCAGAGCAGCAATCCGACATACGCTGGGAACAGCACGTGGCTGAAGAGCGGGTCTCCAATGCGTAGGTGTGTCGAAATCGCGCCACCCAAAAATCCAGTGAGCGCGACTGCACCCAAGATCGCCGTGCGCGGCATCAGATACAGAGCGAGGCACGCGAGCTCGAGCACGCCAATCCCGCGCGCCAGCGAGTCCGGATACCCGAGTTGAGCGAATGATTCGACGACTGGCTGGATCTTGATCAGCTTGATCACGCAGTCGAACAGCAGAAACAGGACCGGCAAGGCGCTCAGGATCACGCCGGTCCGGCGCCGCCATTTGGCGTTCCCAGCGAGCTCAGGGGTCGAGTTGGCGAGGGTCGCAGTGGCTTCCATGATGAATGTCTCCTTCTTTCGAAAGCCGAAATTCGGCTTCGTGGAGACGACGAACGAGCGTGCCCCAGATCGACGACGAGGCTAACTTTTTTTGACCGTCGCATCAGCGCACGCGGCCGCCCGTTCGAGCAAGCGTTCGCGCTGGCGTGCATTGCGCGTCAAACCGACAGCGCGCTCGAATTCAGCCCGTGCCTCTGGAAAGCGCCCTAACTTCTTCAGCAAATCTGCGCGGGCGCTCGGCAAGAAATGATAGTTCTGCAGTGAGGGCGCCGCACTCAGCGCATCGATCAACGCTAGCCCTGCGGCAGGCCCGTCGGCCATCGACACTGCGACGGCACGATTTAGCTCCACGACGGGCGAGTGCAAGAGCGCCGCGAGCTCTCCATACAGATCCGCGATCTGCCGCCAATCAGTCGACTCCGCTGTCGGCGAGCGCGCGTGACAGGCAGTAATTCTAGCCTGCAATACGTACGGTCCTGGTTGACCACCCAACACCTCTGCGCGCGCCAACGCCACGAAGCCCCGCTGAATCAGCGACTGATCCCAGCGCGCGCGGTCTTGATCTAGGAGCAACACCGCCTCGCCGGAGGGCAGCGTTCGGGCAGCCGCGCGTGATGCGTGGATTTCCATCAACGCGACCAGGCCGTGCACTTCAGCCTCTTCCGTCGCGAATGCGGCCAGAATTCGGCCCAAACGCAGAGCGTCTTCACACAGCGCGGGTCGCAGCAAATCCTCACCCGCGGTCGCTGAGTAGCCCTCGTTGAAGATCAGGTAAATCACTTCCGAGACCGAGGCCAAACGCTCGGCGAGTTCGGGACCACGCGGCACCTCCAGATCGACAACGCGCAATCTATTTCGATCGATTTGCTCCCGGTCCCCGGGTGAGGTCACTTTTGACCTCACCCGGGGTGAGGTCAAAAATGACCCAGGGGCGCGAGGTCAAAAGTGACCCAGGGGCGCGGCGGTCGGCTATTTTGTGACTTGGAGCGTGCAGCTCGAGGAGCAGTCGCTCTTGCCGTTCAGCGAGCCGGCGTCGCACGTCTCGGGGGACTGGACGATCTTGTCGCCGCAGCGCGGGCCGAACTGGCAATCACTGCCGCACTTGCCGTACGAACCGTCGTTGACGCCGTCATCGCATTGCTCGTCGCCGTTCTTGATGCCGTCGCCGCAACGCGCGCCGTACTTGCAGCCGGGCGCGCACTTGCCATACCCGCCCAGGTTTTTGCCATCGTCGCAGTCTTCACCCGCTTGCACCTTGGCGTCGCCGCAGCGCGCGTCCAAGGTGCAGGTCGGCTTGCAGCCGCCGTACCCGCCGACATTCTTGTCGTCACCCAAGTCGCACTGCTCGGTGCCGTTCTTGATGCCGTCACCGCAACGGGCGCCGGGTTGGCAATCGTAGCCACAAGCCTTGCCGTAGCCACCGTTGGCCGAGCCGTCGTCACAAGTCTCTTGCGGTGAATTGATCACCTTATCGCCGCAATACGGACCGGCCTTGCAATTCGCGGTGCAGCCGCCATACGCGCCGGTGTTCTTGAGCGCGCCGTCGTCGCACTCTTCTTTGAACGTGAAATCGACTCGGCCGTCGCCGCACTTTGGCGGCAGCTCGCAGCCGGGTGCATCCACTGCTTTCGTTATAGCCGGCCAGATTGACGCCGTTATCGCACTTTTCTGGGCCGTTCATCACGCCATCGCCGCAGAACTCTCGCGCCGAGCACGTGGAGTTGCAATGGCCGTACGCGCCGGTGTTCTGCGCCGTACCATCGTCACACACTTCGCCGATCACGACCGTTCCGTCACCGCAGTTGGGCACGCAACGCGAGTGTGCGGGCAAGAAGTTCTGCAGCGAGAGCCTGAAGTTGGATTGGGTGGTGTGGCGTTCGGCCTGAAAGAACGAAATCTGGTAGATGCCGCCCTTGACCAAACCAAAGCGCACGTCCGCGTTGGCGTTGATCGTCGGCGTACACGCCGGCAAGCTACCGCCGCCGTGAATCGAGCATTTGCTGTCTTCGTCGCCCAAGACGACGCGGCCAGTTTGCGCGCTATGAATGCCACCGATATCGACCGCCAGTTTGCGGTTGATGAACACCCACACGTCGTCGTCACCGCGGAACGTCAGCTCCTCACCACCATTATATTGAAAAAAGTAGTCGAGCTCGGTCGTGAAGTGAAAGTCGTGCCCAGAGCTTTGGTAATTGCCGAAGCCGTTCGGGTCATTGTCGAGCGGAAAGAATGCGCTGCTATCGAAGGCGTACGCGGCGCCACTGATGCCCTGACGCGCCATGCGAATGCTGCCATCCACGCCTTTGTTCACGCCCGGTACGTCCTGGTACCACTGCTGAAAGGATTGCGGGGAGTTTACCTTGTCGGAGTTCAGGATCACGAGCGTCGGTTTGCCGTTGGCGCCCAGTGCACCGCACGTGGCCTGGTTGGTCTTGGTGCAGGGCGCGCCCACGAGTCCCTGGTAGCCGCCATTCTTGTCTTCGAAGTCGGGATGCCCACACGGAACGGGCGCACCTGTTTGATTGCACTGCGGGCTCGATTCACCGGCACCCTTGAAATCGTGATAGCGCACCTTGATGTCGATGAAATCCGGCGTCGACACGGTATCGCTACATAGAAAGCCTGCTTCGACCTTGCAACTCGCATCGCAGCCGTCGCCCGAGTTCGAGTTACCGTCGTCGCACTCCTCGGTCCCGACGCGGATCCCGTCACCACAGGCGATGTTGGGTGTGCCATCGGCGGCGAACGTGGGCTCGTTTTGGCAAACGCCGCTGCAGCCGTCGCCGTACACGGCGTTACCGTCGTCGCAGCCCTCGTCCGCTTCTTTGCCATTCTTGCCGCAGATTGCCTTGGTGCACGGCATGCCCACCGTGGCGCAGACGTAACCCGGTTCCAGCAAGCACGAGGCGCTGCAACCGTCTCCCGACTTGGAGTTGCCGTCTTCGCACGTTTCATAACCCTTGATCACCAAATCGCCGCACTTCGGGATGCAGGGCTTGCCTTGCTCGGGGCAAACGAAGCCCTCTTCGACGCTGCACACGCCCATTTTCAAAGTACAACCGTCGTTCGCGAGCGAATTCCCGTCGTCGCATTGCTCGTCCGGCGTGCGCACGCCGTTTCCGCAGCCGAGTGGCAAGCAAGCGGAACCGGGCGTCGGGCAGGCCCCATTGCCGTCGACGGTGCACGTCGCGCTGCAACCGTCGGCGGTTGCCGACGTATTGCCGTCGTCGCAATCTTCCCCAGGGTCGAGCACTCCGTCACCGCAGATCGGAATTACGGCCTTATGGCACGACCCTTTGCCTGGCTTGCCGCAAATGAAGTTCGGCTCGACGATCCGGCAATCCGCTGAACAGCCATCGCCGCTCAGCTTGTTCGCGTCGTCACACACTTCATCGCCGGTGACTTGGCTATCACCGCAAACCACCGTGTTGACGCACGCCATGTTGACCACCGAGCAGTCGTACAGCGGGTCTTTGAGCAAGCAGTCTGACGAGCAACCGTCACCATCTTGCTCATTGCCGTCGTCGCATGCTTCTGCGGCTTCGATCACACCGTCGCCGCACTTGATCGTGGACATGCACTCACCACCGGCGGGCGGGCACACGGAATAGTCTTCTTTGGTGCACGCGCCGGAACAGCCGTCGCCGGGCAGCGTATTGCCGTCGTCGCACTCTTCACTGGGCTGGTTGACCTTGCCGTCACCGCAGCCGGGGCCTGGCTCCGGAATGTCGACGGTACCGCCCTCCTCTCCCTGCCCGCCCTCGCCTAGGCTCAAACCCGCGCCGCTGCCGCCGTTGCCGTTCCCGCCATTCCCCGAGCCGGCGTTCGCCGTGGGGTCGGGCGTGTCATTGACGACCTCTGGCGCGCCACCGCACGCAAGCGCGGCAAAGCTGAAGATCGCGACGGAAAGCCAGCGAGTCGCGCGGAGATCGAGGCAAAAACCGAGCAGCGTGGGGCACGAACGCATGACCATGGAGCAAACGGAACATTTTGAGGCCCGCGACAGGTCCACTCGCAAATCAGGTGGCAGGGTGTGCGAGCGACACCCCTGCGCGTGGCTTCACGGCACGTGACGTCCCGGTGACCGAGCGAGCTCGTCGTCACATCGGCGCGTGGAGGCAACGCATCGAGTCGCGCGCAACGACGCCAATGACGAACTACATATTTCGAGCAGATAGCGGCGAGATGAACTGCGCGTAAACTCGACTGCGTACCCGTCGCACTCACGAAGTATCGGGCTCGAATCGCGTGCTTCACGCTTGACTGGGAGCGCGCGCCGAGATGGCAATGACATCATCGCGCGCGGAGTGAGCCCCGAGCATTCGCCACATGCAAAAGCTGACCATCTGGACGAAGTCGATGCTCGCCGTGATCGCGGTGGGCTCCACCTTCGGTGCCGTTCACACCTACGGGAAGGGCGTTATTCCGCCAGCTCGCACGGCCACGGTGCCTTCGACGGCGCGTTCGACGCTTCCCGCAATCGCTAGCAGCAGCGCGCAGCTCCAACCTCTGTCTCGCCCGGGGACGCGGCCACTGCGCGTGGCGCTCTCGCAATGGCCCGGCCACATGGCGCTGCTCTTCGGCGCAGGCGGTTTGAAGACTCGACCCGATTCGATCGCGGCCGCGGAAGGACTCGAGCTCGAGATTCGGTTCATCGAGGATGCACCGGCAAAAAACGCGGCGTTGCGCACGGGCGAAGTCGACGTCGTGTGGCAAACGGTGGACGAATTGCCGATCAGCCTCGGCGCGTACCGCAGCGCCGGCGTGGATGCGCGCGCGTTCATGCAGATCGACTGGTCGCGCGGAGGTGACGCCTGCATCGCGACGAAAGACATTACTACCGTGGAGGGCGTCTACGGAAAGAAGTCGGCCATGTTGAGGTTCTCGCCCGACCACACGGTATTCGAGTTCATGATCAACAACTCGCGTTTGGCACCACAGCAAGTGGCTGATGTTCGGCGGGCGACCAAGTTCTCACCCGATGACCCTACCTACGCGCGCACCTTGTTCAAGCAGGGAAAAGTGGACGTGGCTTGCTTGTGGGAACCGGACGTCACCCTAGCGTTGGAAGAGCGCTCCGGCGCGCACCGGCTGTTTTCCACGGCTGACGCAACCGAGCTCGTGGCCGACGTGCTGGTTGCGCGCCAAGACTTTCTGAAATCCCAGCCCGAGCTGGCGGAAAAACTCGCGCGCGTCTGGTTCAAATCGGTGGAACGCGCCAACTTGGATCGCCCGGCGGCGGCCAATTTGATCTCGACGGTCGCATCACGCTTCCGTGATGAGCTCGGCTACGACAAAACGCTCAAAGCCTTGAGCTGGGCGCGCTGGACAGAGCTCTCGGACAACGTGCGCTTCTTCGGACTCGACGGCACCCCGCCCGCCTTCGATCGCGTTTACAACCAGGCCGATTCCATCTGGATCAGCTACCCCGAGGCTGCGATCAAGGATCGCTTCGCGCCCGCAGTGCTCAGAAACGACACGGCAGTACGTACGCTTTGGCTAGCCGCCGGAAAACCTGCCGCGCGCGGCAGCGACGACTTCAACCCTGCGATCGCCAATCGCGGCGCGGCCCTGTTCACGAAGCCGGTATCGATCGGCTTCCCGAGCAACAGCGACCAGCTCTCGGCCGAAGCACTCGCCGTGATCAACCAACAAATCTTACCGCAGTTGGAGATCGCCGGCGGCATGTCCGTGCGCGTCGAAGGCAACACCGACGGCATCGGTGAGCGCACCGCCAACCAAGTCCTGAGCGAAAAGCGCGCCGCGGCGATCGTCGAATATCTGATCTCGCGCGGGGTCGCGCGCACTCGACTCGTGGCACGCGGCAACGGCGCGAGCAAACCGATCGCCCTCAACAATACTGTTGAGGGGCGCGCTCAGAACCGACGCACCAACGTGCTGTTCATTCGCGGATCGAAATAGCCATGGCCGACGCTCAGCTCTCCCCGCTCTCCGCGCTCGGCCCCGCTCGTTACTTGAAGCACGCTTTCGAGGACCAGCACAACCTCGTGCTCTTGCTCGGCGCGAGCTGTTTTTCCGTTGCGTTCGCGTCATTCCTGCCGCTGATCGTCGGCGTGAGCGCTGAGCTGGTCTGGCTCTCGGTCGGGCCACGATTGCCAGCATTCCGCGAATGGGTAGACCGAAAACTCAGCACTCAATATCTGGCGCGTTCGGAAGCGGCCATCGAAGGCGCGCTCGCCGAACTCTCCACAGCGGAGGTGCGCCGCTTCCGCGCCCTGAGCCGCAACGTGGCGCTGCTACTCGCAAACGCAGAGGCACGCTTGCCCGCACACGAGCTAGAGCTCGCCGTGCACGGCCTGCTCGAGCTCCGCCGCACGTTCCTCGACTATTCGTTCTTGGGCCAGCGAGTCACCGCGCTGGCCGATCAAATTCCCAACTCGGAAAGAGAATTGGAAGCGGAGCGGCTGCAACAAACCTACGGTGCCGAGCGCGAGCTCACGGTACGAATGACGATCCGCAACGCGCTGACCGCCCTACAGCGAACGATCAGCCAACAGACTTCGCTCGCCAGCGTGAACCGAACCATCGAGCTTCGGCTGGAAATGCTGGAGGGCGCGTTGCTATACCTCACGGGTCGTTTGGCAGATCCCACCTTCGAGCAGCTCGCGCCCGAGATCGACAATGCATTGCGTGAAATCGGCCCTGCCGAAGCCCTCGAGCTCAAAGTGGACGAGATTTTCGCCCAAGCGCCGGCGAGTGCTGGCCGATAGGGGATTGGGTTGATGGTCACGCGCCACGGCGCAGACGTCACAGCCTTCGGCGTCGCGGACGATTCGAGATGAGGATTGATTCTTTGCCCGCGAATGAGCTGAAGACGCCACGCGAGCTACGCGACGATCGACGACGAATCGTGCCCGCTAACCAAAAGGAAACGCGGCTCACGGACGCTGCCAGTCGAGCTCCCGCGCTTCGGCGAGGATATAAGGCACGTAGCGAAAGTCCCTGATTTTCTTCACTTGGTCGCCCGCGAACTCGAGTTCGACGAAATAGCTTGGCCGCGCGTCGTTGCGGTTGCGGAAGACGACGATGATTTCACGGCCGTCGAGCGAGCCAGGCACCAAATGCCAATCACTGACTTGCGCGTAGTTCGAAACGTAGCTTGCCACTTCGCGACCGCTGCGCTGCGCGCGAGAAACCAAGTCGAGACGCACGTCTTCGGCCAACAGCGCACGCACCCCGTCCCAATCGCGCGCGTTGAACAGCGCCACATAGCGCGCAATGCCTGGCGAGGCCGCGCGAGCAGCCATTTTCGGCTCTTCGGGCGTTGTGTCAGCCAAAACTTTCAAGCGCTCACGACCTCGGTGCAACAGCGCCTTGGCTGCGGGTTCACTGACCGACATCAGCTGGGCGAGCTCCGCCAGCGAATGACCCAAGACGTCTTTCAAGATCACCGCGCTGCGTTGCGCGGGCACTAGCTCGACGAAACGCGAAATCGCCGCTCGCCTGGCTTGTTCGTGCGCGAGCTGCTCTTCCGGGTCGCTCGCGCCGTGGAGCGCGCTTTCGAGCACGCGATCGAGAGGTTCGGACATGCGGCGTTCGTACCGGCGGAGGTGATCGAGGGCGCGGTTGTGGGCAATCTGAAACAGCCACGGACGGAGCTCTGGCACGTGCTCCATCTCCGACAATGCATAGTAAGCGCGCGACAAGTTGTCTTGCACGATGTCCTCGCCATCAGCGACCGAGCCGGTCATGCGTGCGCAATAGCGGTGCAGATCCGGTCGAACTCCTGCAACGAGCGCGAGAAATCGCCGCATTCCTTCTTGCAAAGCAGAGACGACCGGATCGGAAGCGTTCATGCGGCTCAACCGTCGAGTGAAACGATGCCCGTATCGCCCTTGATGGAATAGGCGATGCCGTGCTCGTACTGGGGATCGCTGAGCAAAGTCGCGACGTGCTCGCCGACCTGTTTTGGCGACATCGGCGCGCCAAAGCCGGCCAAAAACTCGCTTACACTGACCCCCTTTCGCTTGGCATACGCCTCGGCCGCCGCGCGGCCGTGCTCGGTGTCACCGATCATTTGTCGCGGCACCAGGGCTTGCACCGTGATGCCGAGACCGAGCTCTTTGGACAACCCGCTCGCATACTGAGCCATGAACCAAATCATGCGCTTTGCGCCGGCATAGCCGCCGGAGAGCGGTGAGCCGTTGATGGCCGCGCCACTGGAGCTCAAGAGCACGCGGCTGCCCGTCGCGAGCGGCAAACGCAAGGCGTGCTGCAGCCAATGAAAAGCGGCCTTGACGTCGTTGTTCCAGGACCGACTGAACCCTTCCCAGCTGAGCTCGTGGAGCGGGCCGAGTTCCGGAATTGCTCCGGCGTGCAGCAGGAGCAACGTCGGACGAACGTCCCCAATCACGCTCCGCGCGAGCGCTTCGTCCGTGACGTCGCCACGAATGACGTCGACGCCGAGCCGACTCGACACATCTTTCAGCCGCTCGACATCGCGCCCGATCACCGTGACCCGAGCGCCGCGCGCCACGAGGGATTCAACCATGGCAAGCCCCAATCCACGGTTGCCGCCCGTAACGACTGCCTTCTGACCTTGCAAATTTTGCATCCAATTCGCTCCTTCCTTGCGACAACGATCGAGCAGCACGAAAGGATGTGGTCCTTTGGCAAATAATTCTGCGACGCTCGGGTGAGCGGATTGCCCACCGGGAGCGGCGCTCACGCTAAGCCGATGCCGGCTTGGCGAGATCGGCTCCCGCGAGCTCCCCAACGAAGCGAAGCACCGCGTTCAAATCAACCGGCTTGACCAAGTGTGCATCGAAGGGGGCGGCGCCAGCATCCGGGCGAAGCTCCTCATACCCGGTCACTGCGACGAATTTGCACCCGAGAAGCTCGGGGTGTGCGCGCAAGACACTCACTAGCTCGTAGCCGGTCATATCGGGCAAACCGATATCGAGGAAAGCAATGTTCGGGCGGAACACGCCGGCGAGCACGATGGCCTCGCGCCCATCGTGGGCGACGCGCGTTTCGTGGCCTTCACGCTCTAAGAGCAGAGTGAGCAGTTCAGCGGAGTCATAGTTGTCGTCCACGATCAGCACACGCCGAATCTCGGACAAGTTCCGTGTTCCCGAGCCGCGTCGGTTGTTCATTCGCGTTCAGCCTTGATCCGAGTGTTACCGGAGAACAAGCGGGAGCTTCATGCACCCGCCGTCGAGCGCCGAACCATCCGAAACCGGCTTCGATTCCGGCGGCTGGCTCTGAACTCCCGGCAAGTATGTCAGGAACGCTCAGCAGCTCGGCGAAGTGTGGCGAAATGGCACCAATTAGACAGCGCTAAGTACCCGATAGTGCGACGAAAATGAGGGCTGCGCTCGGCGACGAATTTCGGCATGCCTTCTGCAATATTCCGCCGCATGGCTTTGACTCAATTGGTCAGCCCCGCGACGGTCGAAAAGACTCCGAGCGGAATCGCTGGCTTCGATCAAATAACGGGCGGTGGGCTCCCCGTCGGGCGCCCAACATTGGTTTGCGGAGGTCCAGGCTGCGGCAAGACGATCTTCGCAATCGAGTTTCTGGTACGTGGTGCAGAGCGCGGTGAACCGGGGGTGTTCGTCAGCTTCGAAGAATCAGCGCGTGACCTCGCGCGTAACATGGCTGCGCTGGGTTTCGATCTGGCGGGGCTGGTGGAGCAAAAGCTGCTCGCGATCGACTACGTTCACCTCGATCCAGCAGAGATCGAAGAGGCAGGCGGGTACTCGCTCGACGGTCTGTTCGTCCGGCTTCAGCACGCGATCGATTCGATAGGTGCCAAGCGCGTCGCGATCGACACGTTGGAAGTATTGTTCTCCACCTTGCAAGACTCTGCAGTCCTGCGCGCCGAGACACAGCGTTTGTTCCGGTTCCTCAAGGAGCGGGGGCTGACCACCATCGTAACGGCGGAAGCCGGCACCGACACTCTGACCAGACAAGGCCTCGAGGAGTACGTTTCCGATTGTGTGGTGTCGCTCAGCCAGAAGGTGGCCGATCAATCAGCCACGCGCTATCTACGCATCGTCAAATATCGCGGCTCGAGCCACGGCACGAACGAATATCCGTTCCTGATCGATGCTGGCTTTTCGGTCGTGCCCGCGACCAGCCTGCAGCTCGACTACGAAGTCACCGAACAGCGGGTTTCGTCGGGCATTCCTAGCCTCGACAGCATGCTGGGCGGCAACGGTTTCTTCCGCACCAGTACGATTTTGGTTTCCGGCTCGGCGGGCTGCGGCAAGAGCATTGTCGGCGCGCATTTCGCAGACGCGACCTGCGCTCGCGGCGAACGCTGCATGCTGTTTGCCTTCGAAGAGTCGCCGTCTCAAATCGTGCGCAACATGCGCTCGGTCGGACTCGATCTGCAGAAGTGGCAAGACCGCGGACTGCTCCAGCTGCGAGCGACACGCCCGAGCCTGTACGGCCTGGAGATGCACCTCGTGAGCATGCACAAGGCCATTGCGGACTTCAAACCGTGCACCGTGGTGCTCGACCCTATCTCGAGCTTCACCTCTGCGGGAACGAGCCACCAGATCAAAGCCATGTTGATCCGCCTCTTCGATTGGCTGAAAACGCAAGGCATCACCGCCCTCGTCAGCTGCTTGACGACCCCGCTGACTCGTGAGGAAACGGATATTGGTATCTCTTCGTTGATCGACACCTGGATCGAAGTGCGAGACCTGGAGGTCGCTGGCGAACGCAATCGCGCTCTCTACCTCTTGAAGTCCAGGGGCATGAGCCACTCGAACCAGGTGCGAGAGCTGATCATTTCGAATCGCGGCGCGGCGCTGGCGGACGTTTTTGCCGGCCCTGAAGGCGTATTGGTCGGTTCGGCCAAGTCCACCGAGCTCAAGCGACGCGCGCGGGAAGAGCACGAACGGCAGGAAGAGGTCGCGCGAGCGGAGCGGCTCCTGGAAGTGAAGCGGGAAGCATTGGAGTCACAGATTTCGAGCCTGCGCGCCGAATACGCCGAGCACCAAGAGGAAGTGCAGCGTCGCTTACGAACCACTCGCGAGAGTGCGGACGCCATCCGAGCCGATCGCGAGCTCGTGGCGCAAGCACGCACGGACTCGGGCAGTCGGACCGGAGCCTCAGCAGAAGGAACCAACAGCGCGCAAGCTCGACCGACGATTGCGGAAGGCCGCGCGAACAGCAACGCCGGGGGAGCGTGAACGTGAGTGACCCGATCCAAACAAAAACGCCTCGCACGCTGGACCGTGCCGCGACCGACAATGAAGCTGAAAGTTGGAACTTGCGGCTATATGTCGCAGGCGAAACCCCCAAGTGCGTACAAGCCTTCCAACACCTGAAGCAAATTTGCGAAGAGCACCTGCAAGGTCGCTATTCGATCGAGGTCATTGATCTGCTAAAGAATCCAACGCTCGCCGAGGGTGACCAAATCATCGCCATTCCGACGCTGGTTCGACAATTGCCACCACCCGTCAAAAAGATCATCGGTGACTTGACCAACACCGAGCGGGTAGTGGTCGGTCTCAACCTGATCCCGATTAAGCCAGAAAACCGACGTACCAAGTGACCAAACCCAGACCGTCGACCGCGGCTTTCGAAACCGCTCTCGAAAGCGCGGGCGAAGAGCGCTACGTGCTACGTTTGTTCATCGCCGGTACGACGCCCTCCTCCAGCAAATCGGTCGAAAATCTGCGTACAATTTGTGAAGAACACCTCAAAGATCGCTACGAGCTTTCTGTGATCGATGTCTTTCAGCAACCAGGCTTGGCGAAGGACGAGCAGATCATCGCCGTTCCCACTTTGATCAAGAAAGTCCCAGCGCCGGTCCGGCGCATCGTCGGTGATCTTTCGAACGAACATCGAGTGCTCGTCGGCCTCGATCTGAAGCCAAAGGAACATGGTCGAACGCGCCCCCCTTCCCGAAGCGAGTGAGTCCGGTCTCGACGTCGCGGCGCTTTTGGCTCGGCTGGAAGAAGCCGAGTCGACGCTCTCGGCAATCCGCAATGGCCACATCGAAGCATTGGTGGTGTCGTCTCTTGACGGCCCCAAGGTCTATGCTCTCGAGGGCTCGGAGCATCGCTATCGGCGCCTAGTCGAGACCATGAACGAGGGTGCGCTGCTCGTCAGTGTGGCAGGCGTCGTCTTGTACTCGAATGCGGCGTTCGCGGAGATGGTCGCCGCGCCCCTGGAGCGTGTGATTGGCAGGACTCTCAGTGAATTCGTGGTGCACCGCCAAGAGCACTTGTTGAGTGCGCTGCTGGAAGGAGCCGGCGCACGCGCGGGCTCGGGTGAGCTGATGCTGTGTGACGTGCTCGGCAATGAACGCCCGGTCTATCTGTCCGTCGCAGGGAGTAGCCCGGGTGAAGACCCGGGCCTGTCCGTGATCGTGACGGATTTGACCGAGCAAAAGAAGAATCAGCAGATCGTGGCATCCGAGCGCTTGGCCAACGCGATCTTGGAGCAAAGCGCCGAACCGATCATCGTCTGTGACGTGAACGGCGTGATCACGCGCGCTAGCGGTGCTGCGCGAACGATCGGCGGCGCGCGCGTCTTGCGGCGACACTTCTTCCACGCCTTCCCGTTTCAAGCGAGCAGTGAAGACGAAGAGCACCCGGTGCTGGCGGCGCTGCGCGGACACACCACGGCCGGCCGAGAAATGACCCTCGCCGTCAGTGGCAGACCGGTGCAATCATTCTTGTGCACCGCCGCCCCGCTGCTCGACGAAGCGACGAAGATCTTGGGCTGCGTGGTGGCGCTGGTCGACATTTCAGATCGCAAACGCGTGGAGGCGGCTCGCAATAGCTTGCTCGATGCCGAACGCGCCGCGCGCGCCTCCGCCGAGCATGCACGCTTCGAAGCCGAAGCCAGCAGCCGTGCCAAGGACGAGTTTTTGGCCACGGTGTCGCACGAGCTGCGCACCCCCTTGAATGCGATGTTGGGCTGGTCGCAGCTGCTCACGAACAACACGCTGCCAGCCGACAAGCTCGAACATGCGTTCGAGGTGATTCAGCGGAACGTCCTCGCACAATCACGCCTGGTAGAGGACTTGCTCGACGTCTCGCGCATCGTCTCTGGCCAAATGCGGCTCGAAGTGCGTCCGGTCGAACCGATCCGCGTGGTCAGCGCGGCCATCGAGAGCGCAAAACCCGCACTCGAAGCCAAGCACATCCAGCTGGAAGTCGACCTCGATCCGAGCGCGGGCCAGATTTTGGGCGATGCCACGCGCGTGCAGCAGATCGTCTGGAACTTGCTCTCGAATGCCACGAAGTTCACCGACAAAGACGGCAAAATTGGGGTGCGCGTGGCGCGCGTCGACGGCAGCGTGGAGATCGTGGTCAGCGACACTGGCCAGGGTATCGACCCAGAATTTCTGCCTTTCGTGTTCGATCGCTTTCGACAGGCCGACGGTAGCTTTGCTCGTCGCCACGGCGGCCTCGGCCTGGGCTTGGCCATCGCGCGTCACTTGGTGGAGCTGCATGGCGGGACGATCAAGGTCACGAGTGATGGGCCCAATCGTGGCTCGAGCTTCGTGGTCCGCTTGCCGTATGCAGGTTCACGCAACTCGCCCGCGCCGATGACAGGTTCGGTCCCGGTGCTCGATTTCGAACCTCCGAGCCGCCTGACCGCGCCAGAACTACGCGGGATACGCGTCTTGGTCGTGGACGACGACGATGATTCGCGCGATCTAGTGGTGAGCATTTTGGAAAAATGCGAGGCCATTACGTTCGCCGCGTCGTCGGCCGAGCAAGCCCTTTCGATCATCGTGCGCGATCACCCCGACGTGCTCGTGTCCGACATCGGCATGCCGGGCATGGACGGCTACGAGCTCGTGCGAGCGGTCCGTGCGTTGCCGGATGAGCGCGCTCAGCGCGTGCCGGCCGTGGCGGTCACCGCCTATGCACGGCAAGAAGATCAACGCCGCGCGTTGGCCGAAGGCTTTCAGCTGCACGTCGCAAAGCCCATCGAGCCGGCGGCATTCGCGCAGGCCGTCGCGCGCCTCTCGCGACACAAACAGGCCACGCTCCAGCACTGAGCGGCTTCCAGGGGGTTGGGGCTGCCGCCCGATGTGCAACCTTTTGGTTGCGCATCGACGCTGAAGAGGACAATATGCAACCCAGGAGTTGCCAATGACCGACCTCGAAAATGACCGAATCGAAAAGAAAATCGTGCTTTCTGCCTCGCGCACGCGCGTCTGGCGCGCGCTGACTGACGCGGCTGAATTTGGGCAGTGGTTCCGCGTCAGCCTGGAGGGCGCATTCCACGCCGGCTCCACCATCGTCGGGCAAATCACCTATCCGGGTTACGAGCACTTGAAGGTCGAAATGCAAATCGTCGAGCTCGTGCCCGAGCGCTACTTTTCCTACCGCTGGCGTCCCAACGCCATCGATCCGAACAAGGACTATTCGGCTGAGCCGATGACACTGGTCGAGTTCACGCTGAGTGAAGCCCCCAACGCCAAAGGCACTTTGCTCACGATCGTCGAGTCAGGTTTCTCGCGCTTGCCCGCTGAGCGTCGCGCAGAAGCCTTCCGCAATAATTCCTCCGGCTGGGCGGCACAGCTCGAGAATATCGAACGTCATGTCACCCAGCGCTAGCTCTGCGCTCAAAGTCGGTGAAGCTGCAACGCTCTTCGCCGCACTGGGCGACGAGACTCGCCTGAAGTTAGTGTCACGCTTGTGCTCCGAGGGTCCGCTGTCAATCGTGCGCTTGAGTGAAGGGACGGACGTCACGCGCCAGGGTATCACCAAGCACCTGCACGCCCTGGCTGGCGCCGGACTCGTGCACGCAACTCGCAAAGGTCGCGAACGGATCTGGGAGCTACGCCCCAAGCGCATCGAGAAGGCCCGAGAACACTTGGACCAAATCTCCCGCCAGTGGGACGCGGCCCTCGGCCGTCTGCAAGACTTTTTGCACGATCACCCCGAGTAATCCGGCCCTCGTGAGCCGCTGACTTCCGCTCGCACCCGGGACGTGAAGCGGTAGACTGCTTTGCGTGAACCTCGTCACTGCTGCTGGATTGGCTCTAACCATTGCCGCTTGCGCGGCGTGCGGCCCCATTGTTCGACCGGACGGAGGGAGCGGCCTTTTGCCGGTCGGTGCAATGGCCCCTGAAGTCGTCGGTGAAGGCCCGGACGGCAAACTGACGCGCCTATCAGCGGTCCGCGGCCACTCAGCCATCGTCTACTTCTACCCCAAGGACGGCACGCCCGGCTGCACCAAGGAGGCCTGCGCCTTCCGCGACGCTTTCACACGCTACCAAGAGCGCCAAGTGACCATTTTTGGCGTATCGCGTGATTCGAGTGAAGTGCACGCCGAGTTTCGCGAAAGTCATCGGCTCCCTTTCGCGCTCGTCGCCGACGAAAGCGGCGCGATCGCCCACGCCTACGGCGTATCGAGCCCACTTGGAATGTCCGCACGCGTCACATTCTTGATCGACCCCAGCGGCAGAGTCTTCAAAGTCTGGCCCGACGTCGACCCCGCAGTGCACGCGAACGAAGTGCTCGCCGCCGTCGACACGACGAACCCCGGGCATTGAGGTTTTGGGTTAGCGGGCGAAGTCCTCGCTACGCGGCGCGTAGCTCGCTCGGCGCCGCCCAACTTTCACTGCGTTCTATCGCCCTGCAAGGCAACTGAGCCAGCGCGGCAGTTCCAAGAGCAACACGGCTCGGCGCTCTTGACCACTCATCTCGAGCTGCATCTGTTGGAGCTGCCCAAACTGCTGAATATCCACGACGAAAACGACGAGCCAACTCTTACCTTGTGGGGTAAATTCCTGTCAGCCGACGCAGACGAAGAGCTGGAGCAGCTAGCGATGGAATCCCCCGTGTTCAAGCAAGCCAAAGATGCCCTCGATCGCCTCAGCGCGGACGACGTGGCGCGCTTACGAGCCGAACATCGCGAGATGGCACTACTCACGTACGAGGCGGGCTTGGCCGCCGCGCGCGAAGAGGCCGAGCAGAAGGGTCGACAAGAAGGACTGCAAAAAGGCCACGCCGAATTGCTACTACGACTGTTGACGCTCAAGTTCGGACCACCGCCGGTAAGCATCGCGGAACGGCTGGCAAACGCAGGTCACGCGGACCTTTTGAGTTGGTCGGAGCGACTACTCGCGGCCGAAACGCTGGAAGAGATCTTCGCCTAGCGCGCGCACTCGTAGTCGAGTTCGTCGGTCACTGCCGTCGCGCATTCCCACGCCGCCGCCATGCCATCCCGATCTCTCCGCTCTCTCGTCCACGACGCCGAAGGCTAAGACGTTCACGTCGGAGCGCGTGACCATCAATCAGAAGAAACCGTAGACGGGGGCGTGACGCGATCGAGAATGACGATCTTCTGCCAGATCGCGCGGGAAAGGTTTACGGCGAGGTCTTCGACGGCGTTGGCGGCGGCGACGGTCAGAGGGTCGGCAAGTTCTTGCACGTAGAGGGCGGCGACTTTGCTGATGATGGCGAGAAGTTCGGTCGAGTAGTCGAGGTAGCGCGTGAGCTCGAACGCGCTCATCGTGCGCTCGGGTGAAGATGGCGTGCTAGGACCACCTGCAACAGTGCGCTCCGGGTCTTTGGTCAGCTGGTGCATGTCGACGATGTGCGCGAGCGACCGCAGCACGTGCAGGGCTTCGAGCGCGCGGGCGCGTTTGCGGCGAGCCTCCAAACTGAGCAAGAAATACACGGCGATGCCGACGAACACGGCGTCATTGACCAGTGCTTCCAGACTTTGCACCCAGTCGGCCCAATTGCGCGGGCCGGTTTCGCCGCGCAAGGTGGCCGCGGCGGCGAGGATGATCGCGAACAGCGCGAAGATTGCCAGGCTCACGCCGATCCGCAACGCTTTGTTCGGAGCGGCCAACCAGACCGAAAGCGCGTGCGCTTCGCGCGTGACCTGAGTCAGCTCCCCAGCGAGTTTCGCGAGGCCCGCGCCAGGGAAGCGCTCTTCGATTCGGCGCTCGAGTCGACTCGCAGTCTCCACGATTTGCTCGGGGTCGAGCTTTCTGAACATGGCGCGGAAAGCGTACTCCAAACGCAGCGCCGACAGTGTAGGTCTGTAGCGCCTCGGCCCGCGGGGTGGACGCCGAGCAATGCGCCGATGGGAATTGTCACGTGCGGGCTTTGCCACTGGCGATGCCCTTCGGCTAGCTTCAGGCTTAGAGGCAAGATGGCTGAACGAATTCAAACGGCAGGCGTCATCGGGGCAGGCGTAATGGGTAGCGCAATCGCTGCGCACTTCGCGGGCGCGGGCATTCGCACGTACCTGCTGGATATCGTGCCGCCCAATCTCAAGCCGGAAGAGCTCGCCAATCCGAAGGCGCGCAATCGCTTCGCGGACGGCGGGTTGGAAAAAGCGCTCAAGGCCAAGCCGGCCTTATTCTTCACGCCGGACGCGGCGCGCTTGGTGGTTACCGGCAACTTGGACGATCACCTGGAGCGCTTGAGAGAGTGTGATCTGATCGTCGAGGCGGTGGTCGAAGACTTGGAGATCAAGCGCAAGCTGTTCGAAAAGATCGCGCCCTACGTGCGGCCGAATGCGATCTTGGCTTCGAACACTAGCGGCCTGAGTATCGCGCGGATGAGTGAGGTGCTCCCCGCCGAGCTGAAGTCACGCTTCTTGGTGCTGCACTTCTTCAACCCGGTTCGTTATATGCGCTTGCTCGAAGTCGCCAAGGCGCCGCAGACCGATCCGGCCGTGATGCAGCGCATGACCGAGTTCGGCGAGTTCCTGGGCAAGGGCGTAATCGACGCCAAAGACACGCCGAACTTCGTCGCGAACCGCATCGGTGTGTACTCGATGATGCTGACGATGCATCAAATGCTGGAATCCGGGCTGAGCCTGGAAGCGGTCGACAAGATCACCGGCAAACCGATGGGCAGACCGAGCAGCGCCGCATTCGGCACCGGTGATTTGGTGGGCATCGATACGCTCGTGCACGTGGCCAAGAACTGTTTGGATTCGCTGACCCAAGACGAAGCGCGTAGCACCTTCGAAGTGCCGGAATTCGTGCGTGATTTGGTGGCAGCCGGCAGACTCGGTCGCAAGAGCTCCGCAGGCTTCTACAAGAAGACGCCGAGCGAGTTGCTCGTCTACGACATCAAAACCAAGGACTACCGCAGCCAAGAAAAGGTGCGCTTCGATTCGCTGGGCGCGATCAAGAACGAAGAAGATCCCAAGAAACGACTGCAGAAATTGGTCAACGCGCCGGATGCCGCAGGCAAGTTCGCTTGGGCCGTGCTCTCGCGGACATTGATCTACAGCGCGCGTCGTCTAGGCGAGATCGCCGACGACATCGTGAGCATCGATCAAGCGATGCGTTGGGGCTTCAATTGGGATCTCGGTCCGTTCGAAGCGTGGGATGCCATCGGCGTGCCAGAGTCGGTTGCGCGCACGAAGCAAGAGGGCTTGGCCGTTCCGGAATGGGTCGAAAACATGCTCTCCTCCGGCCGCACGAGCTTCTATGCGGGCGGGCCGGCGGCGCCCACGTTCTATGATTCGCGCGCGAAGGCGGTGCGTCCGACTCCGAGCGACAGCAAGCAGATCAGCCTGCCTGCCTTGAAGAGCGAGCCCGCGCGACTGGTAAAGAAGAACCACGGAGCATCGCTCGTGGATCTCGGCGACGGCGTATTGTGCGTCGAGTTCCACACGAAGCTGAACACGCTCGACAATGACGTGATCGCGATGCTGGGCGAAGCCGCGAGCGTCGCCGAACAGAATTTCCAAGCCGTGGTCATCGGCAATTCTGGCGAGCACTTTTGTGCCGGCGCAAACCTGATGCTGATCGCGATGGCCGCGCAGCAAAAGGCCTGGAGCCAAATCGAGGGCGTCGTGACCAACCTGCAGAACGCCATGCAGCGCTTGCGCTACGCTAAAGTCCCGGTCGTTGCAGCGCCGTTCCAATACACGCTCGGCGGCGGCGCTGAGGTGGCGATGGCTGCGGATGCTTGTCAGGCGCAAGCCGAGACCTACATGGGATTGGTCGAAGTCGGCGTTGGCTTGGTCCCCGCGGGCGGGGGTTGCCTGCGCATGGTCGAGCGTTACACTAGTGATCTGCTCGGCGTGAGCGGCGTGGACTTGCTGCCGTTTATCGGTCAGGCGTCCCTCAATATTGCCATGGCCAAGGTGGCCACCAGTGCGGAAGAGGCGAAATCTCTCAAATATCTGCGACATTCGGACGGTATTTCGCTCAACCCGGCGCGACTCTTGTTCGAAGCCAAACAACGCGCGCTGGGCTTGGCGGGCTCGGGCTACCGACCGCCATTGCCGCCGCTCTTGCCTGCGGCGGGCTACGACGCCGAAAAGACCATCGGTGCGCGTATCTGGGCGATGGTGGAAGGCGGCTTTGCCTCTGCACACGACGCCTTGATCGCGAACAAGGTCGCACACATCTTGTGTGGTGGACCGGTCGCGGCGGGTACGTTGTTGCCCGAGCAGCATTTCCTGGATCTCGAACGTGAAGCATTCCTCTCCCTGTGCGGCGAGCCGAAGACTCAAGAGCGCGTGCAGTTCATGTTGATGAACAACAAGCCGCTCCGGAATTAGCCAAGAAGCGCAGCGCAAGAGGTCGGCCGCTCGGAACTGATTTTTCAGAGGTAAGAAAATGGCATTCCCCCTCAATGTGATCATCGCTTCGTCCGTACGTACCCCGGTCGGTCGCGCGCTCAAGGGTACGCTGCGCAACACGCGCCCGGAAGATTTGGCGGCTGCGGCCATGGTCGCCGCGCTCGAGCGCGTGCCTGGCCTAACGGCTGAAGACGTCGACGACGTGATTCTCGGCTGCGCCATGCCGGAAGCCGAACAGGGCCTGAACATCGCGAGAAACGCGGTGTTTTTGGCAAAATGGCCGAATAGCGTGCCAGCCGAGACGATCAACCGCTTCTGTTCCAGCGGTCTACAAGCGATCGCGCACGCAGCGATGAGCGTGCAAGCCGGGCTGACTCAGGTTTCGGTCGCCGGCGGCGTCGAATCCATGTCGATGGTGCCGATGAGCGGCAACAAGGTGAGCCTCAACCCCAAGCTGATGGATGAGTATCCGGAAGCGTACATCGCGATGGGGCACACCGCCGAGCGCGTGGCTCAGCGTTTCGACGTCAGCCGCGCCGCGCAAGACGCTTTTGCCGTGCGCTCGCATGAGCGTGCCCTGGCCGCAATTGCGGCCGGGCGATTCAACGACGAGATCGTACCTGTCAAAGCGCGCGTGCTCGAGGGCGCGGCGCCGTCCGAACTCGCGTTCAAGATTGACGAGTGTCCGCGTCCGGGCACGACGCTCGAAGTCTTGGGCAAACTGAAGCCCGTCTTCAAGCAAGACGGCTCGGTGACAGCGGGCAACAGCTCACCGACCAATGACGGCGCAGCGGCCGCGGTTCTATTGTCGGATGCCAAAGCCAGCCAGCTCGGAGTGAAGCCGCTCGGGCATATCCGTGGCTTTGCGCTGGCCGGCGTCGATCCGGACATCATGGGCATCGGCCCAGTTCCGGCGATCCGCAAATTATTGGCGCAGACCGGGCTGAGCATCGCGGATATCGATCTGTTTGAAATCAACGAGGCCTTTGCGGCTCAGGCCGTGTATTGCGGCCGTGAGCTGGGCATCCCTGACGACAAACTCAACGTGAACGGCGGTGCGATCGCGCTGGGCCACCCACTCGGTTGCACCGGAGCGAAGCTCACCGCGACCTTGCTTCACGAGTTGCGCCGCCGCGGTGGGCGCTTGGGTATCGTGTCGATGTGCATCGGCGGCGGGATGGGCGCGGCTGGCCTGTTCGAGGCGTAGCAGCGCAGTTCCGAATTTACCAACTACCCGCGCCGAGTGAGAGCGCGAGGTAGCCGCCACGTAGACCAAAGGGCGGGTCGCCATTGACGGTTGCCCCGCTCGACGTCCAGCCGTGAATCGGAAATCCGTAGAGTCCGCCCAAACGCAGGCCAAGGGTATAACCGGTTCGCGCCCCTGCAACCTGCGCGCCTTTCCCGAGGATCACCGTTTGGGCAATTACGGACACGCCCGTCAAAAATCCGTTATTGCTGAGCGAGACGCTGCGTGCCGGGTTCTGCAGCGCTTCATCGAAATTGACTTCACCTTTGGGCGCCACGGTCACATTCATGCCATAGCCGCCGAGCGAGATCATCGGTGCGATCAAGAATCCGTTCACGCGCAGCAGCTGATAGCCAAAGTCGAAGGTACCCCAGGCGCCACTCGCGCTGATCTTGCGGTCATTGGCTGCGTCTACGCTACGAGAAAGCAGACCCGCGCCCGAGCCGCCAATCACGAAGCGGCTGAACAAGCCAAACCCTTGCCCGCCGAGGAGCGGGAAGATCACGGGCAAGTCGGACGGGTAGAGCGCTCGTTGCTCCTGCAAGCGATCGTTCACCGGGCCCATATCAACGATCATCACGCCGCCAAACGCGCTCAGCCCGCCTAGCTTGGGCGTCACGCCGGTCGTTGGCGCCGGTGGATTCAGCGGCTTGCCCTTCGTCTCCAGCGGAGGTGCCGTCAACGGCTCTTCTGCCGCAGCAACCCCGGCGAGTAGTGAGCCTATGAAAAAAAGAGCGGTCCCAAGCGTGCGATTGATTCGGCGATCCATGGGTATTGGCTACGCCTAAGCAAGTCCGAGGCCGCGCTCGTTCCCAGCGAAAATCCCGGAAAAAGCGCGGCTGAGGCGAACCTGTTTGGTGCCAATCCGCCCCGTAGCGAGACGCGCTGTGGCTGGTGGCGACTCACACTTTGCAGGAAAGCGAGCGACTCAAATAGTCACGGACAGGACGTTGCGCGCGCGATAGAGCTCCCAAAACTTCTCGGCGATGGCCGAGGCTTCGAGAGTCGCATTGCCCGAGTCGAACGCGGTACCCTTCACCAAGCCAGTAACGACGACTTCGCCCACGTAAACGCCGTCGCTCTGTAGGCTCTTGCTCAATAGGCCGACGGCCTTGTGCTGTGCTGCCTTGCCAATCGCGAGACCTTGAGCACCCCATTGGGTCGCGGCTGCGTCCACCGCAGGATCGTAAAAAGCGAACCCACCGCCGGTCACGAGCAGCGCACCATTCTGCGCTTTGAGGTCAGGCAATGCAGCCTGCACCGCCGCCACCAAGCCGTGCACGGTGATGTTCAATACTGCGCGCAGCTCGTCCGCGCCGGTGGTCTTCAGATCGCCCGCGCCGCCGGAATAGGCATTCCAATGCAACACCTTGATCGGGCCGAGACTGCTTCGTACGTTCGCAACCAGCTTCTTCACGGCGTCGACATCGCCAGCGTCGCATGCAAACCCCTTCACATCGATTTTTTCGGCGCTCAGTTTTTCGACCGCGGCGTTCAAACGCTCGGCGTTGCGCGCGACGATTGCAACGCGATATCCCTCCTTCGCAAAGCGGCGCACCACCGCATCCGAGATCCCGACTCCGTAGCCACACACGAGGATGGTTTCAGACATGATCCCAGAGTTAGCACCGGTTCATGTAAGCTGCCGAGCGAGACCCGGAGAGGAGCCCGCGTGACGCTACTGGAGAAAGCTCAAGCCTATCTTTCTGCCATCGAAGCCCGAACCGACCTGTCGCCCTATTTCTGTCCGGACGTCGTGCAGCAGGAGTTCCCGAACGCACTAGTGCGAAACGGCGCGGAGCGCGACCTTGCCGCACTCTTGGAGGGTTCGGAAAAGGGTAAACGAGTGCTCCACTCGGAGACGTACGAAATCGTAAATTCCTTGGAGGACGGAGAGCGGCTCGCGTTGGAAGTAATTTGGACCGGCACGCTCGCGGTCCCCATCGGCAGCCTCGCGGTTGGAGCCACGATGAAAGCGCATTTCGGGGTATTTTTAACATTTCGCGACGGGCGCATCGCACGACAGCACAATTACGATTGCTTCGACCCCTTCTGAGCGACCATTCGGCCCAAATTCGCGCTACTCGCCGCGGTAGAAAAAAAATCTCACATCGTGTCGATCTGGCGCTGCTTCATTCGCCTTTGAAACGAACCGAAGCTGCGAGCGACCGACGCGGGTCGTTCACGAAAGGACCAGAGCATGAAATACCTACTTTTGATCTACGAAGCCGAGAAGCGCTGGGAAGGCGGTTACAATGGGCCAGAAATCGCCGAGTACGGCGCCTTTGGTAAGGAATTCTCTGCACAAATTCTGGGCGGAAACGCGCTCAAGCCGACATCCACGGCCACCACTGTGCGCGTACGCGACGGCAAGCGTCTCACCACGGACGGCCCGTTCGCCGAGACCAAAGAGCAACTCGGCGGTTACTACTTGGTAGAAGCCGCGGATCTCGACGAGGCGCTCAACATCGCGGCAAAAATTCCGGGCGCGCGCTACGGCTCGATTGAGGTGCGCCCGCTGATGATCTTTTCGTGATCGATCTCGATCGCCTATGCCGTGCGGAGTGGGGCCACCTGCTCTCGTCGTTGATTCGTGCCTTCGGCGATTTCGACGTTGCCGAAGAAGCATTGCAAGAGGCGTTTTCGGCTGCGGTGGTCGATTGGGCCGAGGCACCACCGAACAACCCGGTGGCCTGGCTCTACGGCACCGCGCGGCATCGGGCGATCGACCGCATTCGTCACCGCGCGCGTTCGCAGGCTCTGCTCGCCCAGCTCGCTCCGTTCGATGAGCGCCATCTGCAATCCACGGAACCCGACAACGCGGTCCCGGACGAACGGCTGCGTCTGATCTTCACCTGTTGTCACCCCGCGCTCGCGACCGAGGCTCGAGTCGCGCTCACCCTACGCACGCTCGGTGGTCTCACCACCGAGGAAATCGCGCACGCCTTCTTGGTCCCTACGGCCACGATGGCACAACGCCTCGTGCGCGCCAAAGCCAAAATCCGCGAAGCCGCCATTCCGTACACGATCCCCGAAGCCTCGGATCTGCCCGAGCGCCTGTCGGCGGTGATGTCTGTCCTGTACTTGATTTTCAACGAAGGTTACGCGGCGACGCACGGCAGAGAGTTGCTGCGCCGAGCACTCTCGAGCGAAGCCATCGAACTCGTTCGCTTACTGCGCGTACTCTTGCAAGCGCGCCTCGGTAGCGTCCCCGCAGAGGTCGACTCGCTGCTGGCGTTGATGCTGCTCCACGATGCACGCCGCGAAACGCGGGTCGCTGCCAACGGCGAGCTCGTCTTGCTGGAGGAGCAAGAGCGCAACCGCTGGGATCGCGCCGAGATCGCCGAAGGCTGCGCCCTAGTGCACGCGGCGCTCGTGCGTTCCCGCCCGGGCACGTACGCGCTCGAAGCGGCGATCGCCGCGGTGCACGCCGAGTCAGCGAGCGCCGAGGCGACGGACTGGGCACAGATCGCGGGCCTATACGCGCGTCTGTTGGAACTCCATCCGTCGCCCATCGTAGCGCTGAATCGCGCCGTAGCCGTGGCCATGGCCGAGGGCTGCGAGGCGGGACTCGTCTTGATCGACTCGCTGGAAAAAGCCCTCGCTGGCTATCATTTGTGGCACGCCGCGCGGGCCGACCTACTGCGGCGCCTCGGCCGGCGTGCCGAGGCGGTCGCAAGCTATCAGCGCGCTCACGCGCTTTCGCAAAACGCGTCCGAATCGCGCTTCTTGGCTCGGCGCTTGGCCGAGCTGGGCGCGCAACCGCCCGTCAGCTGATCGATTCCGAACTGACCAACCGATAACCCACGCCGAGCGTCGTCAAAATACGGGTCGGACGCGCCGGATCCTGCTCGATCTTCGTGCGCAAAAGCTTGATGTACACGCGCAGGTAATGCACTTCATCGACATGCTCAGCGCCCCATACGGCGCGTAGGATTTGCCGATGAGTGACCACGCGGTCCGCGTTGCGCGCCAAAGTGTCGAGCAAATCGAATTCGGTGCGCGTGAGCGTCACCTCTTTGCCGCGGACGAACACACGACGCTGAGTCGAGTCGATGCGCAGATCACCGACGTTGAGATCGCGTCGCTCAGCGACGGGGACCGGACGCCGGAGCGCGGCGCGGATGCGAGCCATCAGCTCGCCCTCGCGGAACGGCTTGGTCACGTAGTCATTGGCGCCGCTGTCGAGCGCGCGTACCTGGTGCTGCTCTTCACCCCGAGCGGAGAGCACGATGATCGGGAACTCATGCTCTTGACGAACGCAAGCCGTAACGACGAAGCCGTCGATGTCCGGCAGCCCGAGATCCAAGACCATGGCGTCTGGCGTGCGCGTTTGGATTTGACTCAGCGCTTCCGCGCCGGTGGCGGCCTCACGCACGTCATAGCCGTAGTTGCGCAAAGTGAACGAAACCACGCTGCGCATTTCGGGATCGTCTTCCACTACCAGCAGGAGTGATCGGTTCATGAATCGAGCGAAGCCTCTCTGGAGAGCTGCTCTCGGGCAGCGGCAAAGGGGACGGTGAACTCAACGAGCGTACCTCCGCCCGACCGCTCCCGCACGCCGATTTTGCCTCCATGGGCGCGAATGATTGACCTGCAAATGGTCAAACCGAGCCCAACGCCCCCGTCGCTCTTTGGCGCATGTTGGCCACGATAGAACTTTTCGAACACCTTTTCGCGCTCGTGCTCGGCGATTCCCGGTCCGTTGTCCTCGACCTGGACGAGCACGGCCCCCCCAGCGGCGCGCGCATGCACGAAAATCGACGAGTCGGAGCCGCTATAGCGCGTGGCGTTCTCGAGCAGATTGACCAACACCTGCTCGAGCAGCACCGGTTCCGCGGAAATCAACGGCAAGTCCGGCGCGATCTCGCTGACGATGGGCGTCTTTCGCGAGCGATCGTTGAAGCGCTCGACCGCCGAGAGCACAATGTCGTCCACCGACTCCGGAGTGCGTCGGAGTTCCACGGTTGAAGATTCCAGTCGGCTCACGGAAAGCAGATTGTGGATCAGCCGGCTCAAGCGCTCGCCTTCACTGACCAACGAGCGCAGCACATCGTCAGCCGCTTTTGGCTCGATCTCCCCCGTGCGGCCGATCAATGCGGCGCCCGCAGCGATCATGGTTGCTAACGGCGTTTTTAGATCGTGCGACACGGCACTCAGTAGCGAGCTACGCAGCCGCTCGCCCTCGGCCTCGAGCTGCGTGCGACGAACGGCGCCCGCCAACTGCACACGTTCGAGTGCAGTTGCGAGCTGACTGACGCAGGCGGAGAGCATGAATCCCTGCTCTGAGTCTTGCTCGAATGGGATTTTGGGGCGTAGACCCACCGCGCCAAGTGACGAGTGCGCGCCGACCACGGGCACCCAAATCGCCGTGCCCGAGGGCGCGCCCTGCTTCACGAACTCGCGGCGCGACCAGGCGCTCTGAGAGAGCGTGCGATCGCGCGCGCTCTCTGCCGGCTCGAGCGCGCCTTCTGCAGTTTGGAGCAGAACCGTCGCCGGCCCACCGAACAGCTTGCCGACGTGCCGCGCCGTCACCGCCGCTAGCTCGGCTGCATCACGTGAACTCGAGAGCTCCACGTTCAACTCATAGAGCGCCTGTGTGCGTGTGGCAGTGGCACGCGCGGCTTGCTCTTGGCGGCGTAAATTTTCGCTCAACTTGCTCACGACAGCGGCAACGACGACCATCGCGATGAAGGTCACGATGCTCTCGGCATCCGACCAGGCGAGCGCAAACTTGGGGGAGATAAAAAAGAAGTCGAACGCGAAGATGCTGACGACGCTGGCGATGACCGACGTGCGAACGCTGGAGCGCAGCGACAAGAACACGATGCCGAGCAGGTGAATCATCGCCAAATCGGCAAGGTGGCCATATGGCTGCACCAGCTGAGCACCCACGATACTCAAAACGACACAGCCGACCGGGAGGCCGTAGCCGCGGAACGCTCGAGTCAAAGCCTGCAATTTCGAGGGCATTTTGATTCTAGTGAGAACAGAATAAAAATCACATAAATTTCGGCTCAGATACACATATGTAACTTTTGATGTCCTGGCGATGTCGGCGCACGAAACACGAAACAGAGCCACACCCGGTTGCTGGGTACCTAACCGGCGGTGGGCCGTCATCCCCAAGGAGACCAGTGATGCTGAGCAATCTCATAGAATCTTTCACAGTGTGCGCCAGGACGCGTTTCGCAAAAAGCACATTTTTGCTAGCGCTTGCGCTGCTCGCTGTGTTCGCCGCGGCCCCGCCAAGCGTCGCTTACGCGCAAAGCGGCGAGCCCGCTGCGACCGCGCCCGCAGCCGCACCCGCAGAAACTGCCGCGCCGGTCCCGGCGGCCGCGCCTGCTGTCGTCGCTGCGCCCGCTGCAGCTGCCGCTCCTGCACTCGACGCGAAAGCGATCGAAGATCGCCTCGGCGATCTCGAAGCGTACGTCAACAACGGCGCGCGCGTGTCGAAAGAGTCCAAGGTGGCGGGCGCTGGCCCAGGCCACAACTCATGGATGATGGTCTCGGCCGCACTGGTCTTGTTCATGACATTGCCCGGTTTGGCGTTGTTCTACGGCGGCCTAGTGCGCACGAAGAACGTGCTCTCGGTCATGGCTCAGTGTTTGGGCTCGGCGGGCATGGTCACGATCCTGTGGGTCGTGATCGGCTACAGCTTGTGCTTCGCGCCGGGTACACCGTTCCTCGGTGGCACCAAGTTCGCCATGTTGGCGGGCGTCGATGCCATGCCCAACGGCGACTACGCGGCTTGGGTTTCGCAAAACGTGTTCTCGATGTACCAGTTGATGTTCGCGATCATCACCCCGGCGTTGATCGTGGGCGCGATCGCGGAGCGCATGAAATACAGCGCGATCATGCTGTTCATGGGCATCTGGATGTTCGTCGTTTACTTCCCGCTCGCCCACATGGTTTGGGGCGTGGATGGTTTCATGAACGGCGTTTGGAACGCCAAAGCGGGAATCAAGGCGATCGACTTCGCGGGCGGCACGGTGGTGCACATGTCCTCTGGTTGGTCCGCGATCGTGCTCGCTCTGATCGTCGGCAAGCGCAAAGGCTTCGGCAAGGAGAGCTTTGCTCCGCATAGCCTCGTCTTGACCATGGTCGGCACGGGCATGCTGTGGGTCGGCTGGTACGGTTTCAACGCCGGTAGCGCCGTCGCTGCCGACGCCATCGCAGCCAACGCGTTCATGACCACCACCATCGCTACCGCGGTTGCTTGTGCGGCCTGGCCGGCGGCTGAATGGATCACCCGCGGCAAGCCCACGGTGCTCGGCTTTTGCTCCGGCGCGGTCGGCGGCTTGGTCGTCATCACGCCAGCAGCTGGCTTCGTGACCCCGGTGGGCGCGATCATCATCGGCGTGATCGCCGGCATCGTTCCGTTCCTCGCCTGCACCAAGCTGAAACAGATGCTCGGCTACGACGATGCGCTCGACACCTTCGGCGTGCACGCCGTGGGCGGTACGATCGGCGCGCTCGTGACCGGTTTCCTCGCGGATGCGGGCATGAACCCCAACCTCAACACGAACCTCAAGGATCTGGTCGGCAACGGCCTCTGGCTGGAGCAACTCAAGGCGATGGGCCTCACCATCGTTCTCGCGGTCGTCGCCACCGTCGTGATCGGCTACGCGCTCAAAGCGACCATCGGTCTACGTCCGAACGAGGAAGACGAAGTGCTCGGCCTCGACCTCTCCGACCACGGCGAGCAGGGCTACCACACCAGCGAGCACACCTACGGTCACTTGGAGCAAGAAGACCGCGCGGCGATGTCCGCGACCAGCTCGGCCGCAGTCAGCTCGACTTGATTTGCGACTGAACTGAGCTCGATTGACGCCGCGCCGTCGACCCCCTGGGTGGTCGAGGGCGCGGCGTTGCTTTGTGTGCCCGTTACATGCGAAGCGTGAATCAATTGCCGACCCACCACTTGGAGAACTCGGTAAAATCGATCTGCCCGTTGTGATCCGTGTCCAATGAATCGAACGCAGACTGCACCTGCGCATCCTCATAGCCGAGGTCGAGCGCGTCGAGCAGCGCCGCGAACTCAGCGAGTTCGATCCGTCCGTCAGCATTGCGATCGTATCCGTCAAAACGGGCCCGAAGCGCGCTGTTTTCCATGGCAGCAGCTCTATCAGGCCAAGCCACGAACGGGCAGCCCTGAGGCGCGCCTGACAAACCTATCAAGAATATTCATGAGTTAGAGAAGCGTATATGAAACACGGTCGAAACCCGCGGCCGCCTCAGTATTCGAGCATCAAGGAGATCGGATGCTCGAGCCGAACAAGATCGCGGGTAGCTCGCACACGCTTTGCAGATGTCAGCACTGGCTGATCGTTGGCCTCTGCTGTCTCGTCAGCCTCTTCGGCGAGATGCCGCCCGCACGAGCAGCCGACGCAGAACCCGACAAGACTGGCGCGTTTCAAAGCGTACCCACGTCGGTCTCCGTTCCTGGTTACACGAAGCTCGATCCGAAGCAGATGACGCCCGAGCAGGTCGCTTCCGGAATCGACGCCGTCGCGTCCTCGTCCTCGCACAACTTCTACAGCATCAACTTCGTTTGGGTCTTGATCGCCGGCTTCTTGGTCATCTTCATGCAAGCAGGCTTCGCGCTCGTCGAGACCGGCCTGTGTCGCGCCAAGAACGCCGCGCATACGATGTCGATGAACTTTCTGGTCTACGCGCTGGGTATGTTCGGGTTCTTCGTCAGCGGCTTCGCGCTGATGTGCGGCGGAATGAACGGCACCGCAATTGGCGGTCCGCCGACCCTCGGTGGTCTGCCCACGCTCTCGCACATGTTTACCGTCGGCTCGTCCGTCAACGGCGATCACGGCTGGGGCTTGTTTGGTACGACCGGGTTCATGCTCACCGGAGCAGGCTACGATTCTGCCGCGATCGTGATGTTCCTATTCATGATGGCGTTCATGGATACGACGGCGACCATCGTCACTGGCGCGTGCGCGGAGCGCTGGCGCTTCAAGAGCTTCTGCATCTTCAGCATTTTCGTCGGCGGTTTGACGTATCCGCTCTTCGCCAACTGGGTTTGGGGCGGCGGTTGGCTCGCGCAGATTGGCTACCGTCTCGGCTTCGGTCACGGCGCGGTCGACTACGCCGGCTCTGGGGTGGTGCACCTGCAGGGAGGCGCGCTGGCGGTGATCACCGCGTGGATGCTGGGGCCGCGCATCGGCAAGTACGTCAATGGCCAACCACAAGCGATCTTGCCGCATCACATTCCGATGGTACAGCTCGGATCCTTCATCTTGGCCTTCGGTTGGTTCGGCTTCAACGCGGGCAGCTCGCTCGCAGGCACGGACGGCCGCATCGGGATCGTCGCGGTCAACACCATGATCGCGGGCATGGCCGCGAGCTTGAGCGGCGTAGTTTATATGTGGAACGTGTACGGGAAACCCGACCCGTCGATGATGTGCAACAGCATGCTCGCCGGCTTGGTAGCGATCACCTCGCCCTGCGCGTTCGTGAGCCCCTTGGGCGCCTTCATCATCGGTTCGGTTGCGGGAGTGTTGGTCGTGTGGAGCGTGTTCTTCGTCGAACGCATGGGCATCGACGATCCCGTCGGCGCGATCAGCGTCCATGGCGCCAACGGCGCTTGGGGCTTGCTCTCGGTGGGCCTTTTCTCGGACGGTACCTACGGCGTGGGCTGGAACGGCGTAGGCGCGAGTCAATACATGGGACAAGTGGGCCGAGGTGTGACCGGCCTATTCTACGGCGATCCATCACAACTAGTCGCCCAATGCATCGAAGCCGGAACGGCGATCGCTTGGAACGTCCTGGCTGGAGGCTCGATTTTTTGGCTCGTAGGCAAGCTGATCGGCGGCAATCGCGTTTCGGCGGAAGTCGAAATGGCCGGCCTGGATGTCCCCGAGATGGGCGTACCGGGCTATCCGGACTTCGTCTTGCAGGCGGACCTCGATCGCTCGAGTTGAGGCTCAAGTCGGCTCAGGCGATGCGCAGGCCCGCGCCCGCTCCGTGAGTAGCGCGCGTTCGCGTGCGTTGCGCGTCAGCGAAGCCGCGCGTTCGAACTCCGAGCGCGCCTCCGCCAATCGACCCAACTTTTGCAGCAGATCTCCGCGCACACTCGGCAGCAAGTGATACGAACGCAAGGACGGCTCCTCGAGCAGCTGATCGATGATTGCTAGGCCCGCCGCAGGGCCTTCCGCCATCGACACCGCCACGGCGCGATTCAGCTCGACGATCGGCGATGGATTGCGCTCCGCAAGAGCCGCGTAGAGCGCCGCTATGCGCGACCAATCCGTATCCTCGGCGCGGCTTGCACGGGCGTGACAGGCAGCGATCGCCGCTTGCAAGGCATACGGGCCGCTCGCGCCGCCCAAAACCTCTGCTCGCGCCAACGCCGCGAGGCCGCGATTGATCAACATCTGATCCCAGCGCGCCCGGTTTTGTTCTAGCAGCAGAATCGGCTCACCGTTGGGTCCAGTTCGCGCCTGGGAGCGCGAAGCTTGGATCTCCATGATTGCGACCAGGCCGTGAACCTCCGGCTCTGTTGGCGACAGTTCAGCCAAAACTCTGCCCAAACGCAGCGCGTCGTCGCATAGCCCCGGCCGCATCCAATCTTCGCCCGCGGTCGCCGAATAGCCCTCGTTGAAGATCAGATAAACGACTTCGAGCACCGAGGCCAAGCGCTCCGCCAGCTCGGGCCCTCGCGGCACCTCGAACGGGACCTTGGACTCCGCGAGTTGGCGCTTTGCCCGCACGATGCGCTGCGCGATGGTCGGTTCGGGGACCAAGAAAGCGCGCGCAATCTCGTCAGTCGTGAGCCCGCCGAGCAGGCGGAGTGTGAGCGCGACACGCGCGTCGGTCGACAAGATCGGATGACACGACGTGAAGACGAGCCGCAGTAGATCGTCGCCCACGTCGTCGTCGAGCGCGGCGTCCAGGTCCTTCGCGCTGAACTCGGCACGCGCTTCGATCTCGTGGGTGATGGCGTCTTGCTTCCGCTGCCAGCGCTTGTCACGGCGAAGCTCGTCGATGGCGCGCCGTTTGGCGGTCGCCATCAACCAAGCTCCGGGGTTGTCCGGCACACCCGTCTCGGGCCAGCGCTCGAGCGCAACGACGAGCGCGTCTTGCGCCAACTCCTCGGCTAACCCGACATCCCGGACCAGGCGCGTGAGACCGGCAATCAGGCGCGGCGACTCCATGCGAAACACCGCGTGAACGGCGCGTTGAGCGTCTGAAGCAGTCACGAGGATCGATAAAACCGGATCGGACAGCGCTGCAAGCCGTGGTTTTTAGGGCACACTTTCGGCCGCGATAATAACTGACATAATGCTGTCATTTGGACCTGACACAGTGCTCCTCGTCGTTACCGAACCGCGAAAGGAAGCCAAATCATGAGCCAGCCGAACCAAACCGAAGCCGCCGCTGCGCAGGGTCCGAAACTACATCAGGGCGGCTGTCACTGTGGCGCCGTGCGCTACCAGGTGACCATCGATACGCGTCAGGGCAGCCGCTGCAACTGTTCGATCTGCAACAAGATCAGCCAACTCGGCGGAATGGTCAAACCCGCTGCCTTCCAATTGCTCTCGGGTGACGAGAGCATCAGTAAGTACGCCTGGGGTTCGGAAATGTCTCGCCGATCATTTTGCAAGCACTGCGGCGTGCACTGCTTTGGCGCAGGTCACCTTGCCGAACTCGGAGGCGACTTCGTTTCGATCAACCTCAACACCCTCGACGATGTCGATCCAATCGATGTGGAAGTGATCTACTGGGACGGGCGGCACAACAACTGGCACGCCGGTCCCAGAGATCAGCCGTGGCGCATCGAGCCCAAGAGCGATGCAACTCTCTCGTGAGTGCCAGAGGTGCACTCAGCGGTAGCGCCAAGTGCGGCCTGCCGCCCCGCCCGAGACAAGATGCACCAAAGCCACGAACAACGACGCCCCGATGATCGACCACAGAATCGGGAACGGATGATTGTCGATCGTGACCATCAGCAGCTCGGGAAGGTGGAAGTAGTGGGCGACGAACGTGCCGAGCAAAGCGCCCACGAAACCCACGGCGATCGATACGAAAAAGCCGCCGCCGGTGCCGCCGCCAATCGCGCGCCCGATGCCGCCGCAGATGCCGGCGACAATCAAGAGAATGATCAAACCGGTGATGGATATCGTCATGTGCTGAGCAATTGCAAAACGCGCGCCTGCCTCCTCTTGTCCGATGTGAGGCAAAAATGGCGCCTCTGGAGTGCGAAGAGTTTGGGCGATCGTGATCCAGCAGCGCAGCTCATGGTGACGCTTGGTTCCCGACACTGTCGGCTACCCGTGCTCCGCGAACGCAAGATAGTGTCTCGTCGCAACTCGACGCCGAAGGCTGCGCCGCGACGCGCACACCGCGTGACCATCAAAAATCAGACCGCCCAGATCGCGCCGTGGGATTCTTCTTCGTCGGGGCTGGGCGCGGCGACATAGTAATATGCGGCGACAGAGGCACGAAAATGGCCTTGGGGACAGGCCAAGGGATGCGGGTGGCCATGCCAGTAGGTGTCACCGTGATCCATCACGATCAGGCGATCGAGCACGGGGAGATGACTCGCTTCACACGCAGTGCGTCCTTCATCCCAGAGTTCGAGCGCGCCGCCCCACTCGGGTTGCCATTCACGGCCCAAATAGTAGATCACGGTCAGCTTGCGCTCGAGGTGGCGCGTGCGATCGCGGTTGAAGTCGGCGTGCAGCGCCAAGTGTCCGCCCGGCAAGGTCAATGACGGCCCTGCGCCGCGGAAATGCGGATCGGCAATCAGCCCCTCCATCCCTGACAAAGCGCCCAGAAAGTCCAAAAAGGCCATCCCGCAAAGTTCGGCGAGCAGGTGACGCAGCGCGGGTTCGACGCCCTCGAAGCCCGTACGCTGGAGCTGCCCCATGCGCGCGGATTGCTCGCGGTAGTCGCGTCGCATCCAGCCGCGGTGTTCCGGCCCGGGAAAGCGCTGCGCGAGGGCAAGCGCGCGCGGCTCGCCGAGAAAGCCATCGAACACCGCATGCGGAAAGGGTCGCGCCCTGCGGTACGCTTCGCGGTGCGCGAGCCCGAGGGCCTTGAGCGATGTGCGGTCCAAGAACCAAGCGGGTAGCAGCTCGCTGTGCGTCGTCGCGTTCATTCATACCTGCTGAAACAAGTCGATCATGAGGCGATAGCAATGGAGCGAAAGCGCCGGATCGTAACGTGGGCCTTCGTCGCGCAAGAACGCGTGCGCTGCGTTGAATTCGTGCCACGTGAAGCGACGCCTCGTCGCGGTCAGTCGCGCCTGAATCAGAGCGCGGCCTTCATCGGGGACGTGCGGATCTTGGCGGCCCCAGACCATCATCAACTCCGCAGCAATCTCGCCCGTTCGCGCCAGTGAGTCATCACCACCGAGGCCAAGAGAACCCTTGTGGATATCGGTCGCGTAGAAACATGCGGCAGCTCGAACGCGCGGATCGAGCGCGCAGCGATAGGCAAGGTGGCCACCGATGCAGACGCCCGCGCTGAGCAGCGTCCCGTTGCAATCGTCGCGTGCCTCGAGATGGTCGAGGCACGCGCGCGCGTCGGCATCATAGGCGAGCACGGTCTTCGCGACCTTGTGATGATTGCCGCGCTCGGTACCTGGAGGATCGTACGCGAGCACGCTGCCGGGGGACTCGAGCTCGTGAAAAATCTCGGGCACGAGCACCACGAATCCATGGCCCGCGAGCATGGCAGCCATGCGCCGGATCGGCCCTGTGCGCTGATAGATCTCGGAGAACAAAACGATGGCCGGTCGACGACCGAGCGCCACTGGCTTCGAAACGTGCGTTCGCATCACGCCGCTCGGCGTGGGCAGTTCCACGGTGGATTCTTCGAGGATCATCGGCGCAACATAGCGTGAGTCGCGACCCAGGAGGGCACGCGTCGGGCGGCGACCCCGCGGAAATTCCTCGATTTTCGGCATCTTGTAGCGATTGTCCGCGATTTAGCTATGGTGCGCCGCGTGGGCTCCTCGGTCGACAAGCGCGCGTCGAAGCGGGCCAACCACGGCGAGTGGTTGGTCAACGTTTCCGACGACGTCGTGGTCCCGATGACGACGCTCGAGGTGATCGATGCCCTACGCAAAGGCCGACTGTCCGAGCGATCGCTGGTCTGGCGCATCGGCATGCATGATTGGTCCGCGATAGACGACGTTCCGCAACTGCGCTTAGCCGCGAGCTCGCGTCCGCCGCCTGCGTTCATGGAGCCGGTCGTCGACAGCGAACCCGTCACCGAACTATTTGTCGCCGCGAAAGCGGAGTCGTTCATCGAATCGGCGCCTGCACCAACGGTCGAGCCCGAAGTCGAGTCGACCGAGCTACGATCAGCCGGTGAAGTGATCCCGGCAGGGATGCCGAGCTCGCTCGCGCCAACTACGGCTGAAGCCGAAGCAGCGGATCCGGCTGCTGCCCGCGAACAATGGGAAGCGCTCGACACGCTCCTGTCCACCGAGCAGCGCGCGGACGAACGGAACTCGCGCCGCGTCGTGCTGTGGGCGGCGCTTGGAGCTGCCGCTATGGCCGCGGCGTTTACGCTGTTCATCGTGCGATCACCGACGCCGTCACCAGCGGAGCCCAGCACAGCGGCCGAACCGAGCGACGCACGGATACCACCAACAGCGCCAGAACCCGCTCCCGCCGCGGCGCTCGAGTCTCTTCCAACGCCCAGCGCGAGCGTGCTCACACGACCGCTCGCTACGCCTCGCTCGGCCCCCAAATGGAGCGCTCGGCGCCCGAAACGCGTTTCGCCAATCGCGCCAGGGAGTGACACGAGTGCCACCGCTACGTCACCGACGTCGACTTCGGAGACGAACGATGGTGCACAGAGCATGGCTGTCGTCCCCGCAGCACCGCTACAGGCGCCACCGACCGCAAGCGCGCCGAGTGAACCAACGCCCGCGCCAGCGCAGACGAGCGCGCCGAACGTCCCCTGAACGCCTCAGCGCGAGTTGCGGCGCTCGCCGATGAAAATCACGTGCCGCGCCCGCGAGCCTTTGCGCGCCGCGACGCGCAGCACATCCACGATGAAACCGGCAGAAGCCAGCCTGCGCTCGAAATTCGCGTTCGGACCGGAAGACCACACCGCCAAGACGCCTCCTGCGCGCAACGCTTGGTGACACGCGCGCACGCCGTGCTCGCTGTATAGACGCTGGTTGCCGGCGCTCGAAAGCGCCACCGGTCCATTGTCGACGTCGAGCAGAATCACGTCGAACGTGCGCGGAGAGCGCTTGATCGTGTCGTATACGTCACCGACGACGACCTCACAGCGCTCGTCGTCGAGGGGATGATCGTTGAGTTCAGCCAAATAGGTGCGGTTCCACGCCACGAGTTGTGGAACGAGCTCCGCCACGGTGACGCGCGCATCGGACGGCACGCGGTCGAGGACCGCGCGCAGCGTGAAACCGAGCCCCAGACCACCGACCAGCACCGCGCCGGGATCCTCGCAGCGCTCGAGCGCGTGCTCGGCGAGCGCCTCCTCGGAATCATGCATCCGGCTCGACATCAGCGTGCGGCCATCGACGCGCACGATCCATTCCTGATCGTGGCGCGCGAGCACGAATTCGCTCCCGCCTTCGATGCGTGCGCTGTCGATGGTCTGCGATTCGAGCATTCTCGTCTCCGAGCGCGGACCTTGGGCACAGAGCTCGACTCGGGACAAGCGTTGCCGCGCCGCCCCGCGGGCTCTCGCGTTTTCTCGGCTATTTTCCGGCGACGCGCTTGAAAACCGCCAAGCGTAGCGTGTCGGCCGGCGACGTCGAACCGGATTGGCGACGCCAGCTCGCGTCGTCGCGCGCAGAAGCGGCTGCGCGGGCGCCCATGCGCGCGACTTCGTAGTCCACCGCTTCGACGGCCGCTTCGATGCTCGAGAAACGGTCCTTGACCTTGCCGTCGAGACGAACTTCCCAACGCTTACCGCGCGGGGCCACTTGCAAAATCACGACCTCGGCGATCGTCCCCGGGCGGCGCTCGAAATGCAGCCCGAGACCGTGTCGACCAAGCGAAAACCAAGCATTCGCCGAGATCGCGCGCACGTCTTGATGGGCCTCCAGGGTGAGCGGGTCGAAGCTCGCCGCGCGTTGCTGAATCTCCGGCAACGTCAACGCGCCGGCCTCGAGCTCGAACCCTGGCCGATCGAATTGGATTTGCTGCCAGACACGTCGCGCCACGCTCACGTCTTCGCCCTGCAAATCGAGCTCGCGCGGAACCCCGAACAGCGACGGCAAAGAGCACAGACTGAGCTCCGACAGATCCACGAAGTCGAGGATCAGACAGTCCTTCTTGCCCGGATAGAGGCGCGTTCCGCGGCCGACGCACTGAGCGTACAAGCCCTCGGAGCGCGTGGGTCGCGCCATCGCCACACACGATACGCCGGGGTCGTCGAAGCCTTCGGTCAGCACCGCGACGTTGCACAGCGCTTGGCTCGTCCCGTCGCGAAACTCAGCCAACGCCTTTGCTCGCCGCTCGTTCGGCATGGCGCCGTGAACGATGCCCGCGGGCACGCCCAGCGCGTTGAGCGAGCGACAGAGGTTCATCGCGTGGTTTACGGTGACGCAAAACGCAATCGTTCGTCGATCGCGCGCCAGCTCTTGAATCGAGCGAGCCACCAATGCGTTCCGCTCTTCGATATCGACCGCGCAGGCGAGCTCCTCATCGCGAAAATCAGCGCCGCCCGGGGAGAGCCGCGTCAAGTCTGCAGACGTCGAGATGCGAAAGCCGCGCAGCGTCGACAAGTACCCGGCTTCAATCAAGTCGGGCAGCGTGCGCGAATACACGATTCGCTCGAAGACCGCATCCAAGCCTTGCCCATCGCCACGCGCGGTTGTCGCAGTAAAGCCAAGCAGCGTGCCTTGCCAGTCCGAGTCGAACACGCCGATTTGGCGCAGCACGCGCAGGTTGTCTTCTGCGGCAGCGTGATGACATTCGTCGTAGATGACGAGTCCGACGTTTCTACCTCGAATGACCTCGGCCAAGCGCTGCTCGTGAAGTGAGCGAATCGAACATACGAGCACTTTGGCGTCCGGCGCGGCGCGCTCGGCCCCGCGTTCCAGCGCAACCACCGCCCTACCCGAGAGCGCTTGCTCGAGCTTTTCTCGCGCTTGCGCCAGCAATTCCTCACGGTGTGCGAGCACCAACACCTGGCGCTGCGCGAGCTGCGCTAGATGCGAAAAAATTACCGTCTTGCCCGCGCCCGTGGGCAGGCAAACCACCATCCGCCGGACGCCCAACCGGCGAGCCGCGAGAACCGCGTCGATCGCCTCGCGCTGGTAAGGTCTAAGAGTGGGAGAAGGTGCGGTCATCACTCATGAAATCAAGGGAATTCTTCGTTCAAAGCGCGAATAAGCAGGGCTGAAGAGATATACTCGCACGCGAACTATCACGAGTTTCCGGAATTCCGCCTCATTCGCTCAGGATCGGTCACTATTAAAAGCGTTGAGTACGCGTTGCAGTTTGTTTTTGGTGTACGGGCGTTGCCCCACACTTCGGAGGTTTCTCTGATGCGCTTCGGACAAGTCGCCCCAGTCATATTCGGTACATTCATCGCGCTGGCCTGCGGCTCGAATTCCGATGAGTCGAAGATCGACCCGGAAAACACTGGCGCGACCGGTAACACTGGCAACGGCACCGCCGGCATCTCCATCATTCCGGGCACGGGTTCCACGACCGGGAACTCGAGCGGCGGGAACGGCTCGGTGGATCCGAGCTCCGCTTGCGCGACGAGCTCTGCTGACGGCCAACCGACGCCCGTCGACCTGTACTTCATGGTGGACACGACCGGCTCGATGAACTGTCCAGTACCGGACAACGGCGTGATGTGTGACATGGTCAATGGCCCGCCGGCAAGCGGCGACTCACGTTGGAGCGTCGTCAGCGCCGCGCTCAAAGCTTTCGTCGCGGATCCGAAGAACCAGACTCTGGGTGTCGGGCTACGCTTCTTCCCAGTCGCTGGCGGCTCAGGCGGGCCGGGTGGCAACAATACCGCCGCATGCAACGTCAATTCGTACGCGATGCCGAACGTAGAGATCGGACCGCTGTCGATGACGTCTGCGGCGCTCACAACCGCCATCGACAATCAAATGCCCAGCGGCAGCACGCCGACGGTGCCTTCACTCACTGCAGCGCTCGACCACGCCACGGCTTGGGCCAAAGCAAATCCGACTCATAAGGTGGCTGTCGTTTACGCCACGGATGGCCAGCCCAATGGTTGCGGGAATAGCAACACGGTCCAGCAGGCTGCCGCGGTCGCGCTCAAGGCCGCTTTGGGTAACCCGCCCATTCCTACCTACGTGCTCGGTGTGGGGCCCAGCCTCGACAACCTGAACTCCATCGCCCAAAACGGCGGTACCAAAGCCGCGTTCTTGGTCGACACCTCAGGCAACGCTGCAGCGCAGCTCAGCGCGGCGCTCGACACCATTCGCAGCACCAGCGCGCTCGACTGCACGTACACCGTGCCTGCGCCCCCGCAAGGTCAAAGCTTGGAACCCGGCAAGGTGAACATCACCTACACCAATGGCTCCGGCACCGTGACGACCTTGCTCCAAGACCCTGCAGGTACCAGCTGTGACGCCGGTAGCGGCTGGCAGTATTCCGCCGACGGCAAGTCGATCAATCTGTGCGGCAAAGCCTGCAACGACGTCAAGGCCGACAAGAACGGCAAGATCCAGGTGCTGTTCGGCTGCACGACGCAGGTCGGCAATCCGCCCAAGTGAGAGTGCTATCGCGACGACGCAGCGTCGATGAGTAGCTCGAGCATCTGAAGTATTTGCGCCTCGAAATTCGGCCCGCGCGCGATTGGCTCTGCAAACGCCACGCGCGCGCTGACGGCACCGAGCGTGGTGCGGAGCGCGGCAAGGCCCAACCTTCCGCGCTCCAGCGCTGGTACGGCACACGTGATTGCCACGAGTTTGCGCTCGAGTTCGCCGGTGCCGATCAACCAATCAATCGCATTCTTGAGGGAGCCCGGCAAGCTGTGACCGTACTCGGGGGTGGCTATCAGCAGTGCATCGGCGCTCGCGACCGCACGACGTAACTCGGCGACCGCGCGAGGCGTATCGTCGACGTCATCGTGCGCCAGATCTGGGTTGAAGTGCGGCAAGTGGCGCAGACCGTCGTAAAGCGCGATCTCTACCCCTGACGGCGCGCTCCCGATCGCAAGACGGAGTAACGTCAGATTGCTCGATTTTTCCTGCAAGCTCCCGCAAATCGCTAGAATGCGCATGGGCTCGAAGCTCCGTTACGTCAGCCACGCGCCGCTGCCAATCTCGACCCACGCCCTTCCGGCTTGCAATCTTCGACTGCGAGAAGTGATGCTCCGTGGCCGATGACTTCTGCGCTGTTTGCCCCGGTTTGCGCCATCACACCGACGCGCCGTCGGCGCTTCCTGTGGGCGGCCTGGTGGACGGGCGCCCCTACGCGCAAGCCGTTCCACAAGCCCGACGCATTCGCGGGCGGTGCGCGCACGCGCGCGGAGGCGCTGGCGGCCGCGGAAAAGGCGGCGGGGTGCAAGCTGACCGAAATCGAAAGCGGCTGGGCGCGCGCTTGGTCCAACGTCCTGGTCGGCAAAGAGCCGTGGCCTTCGACAGGCGACGCGCGCGCGTCAGACGAAGCGCTTCGAGCGCGAGCGACCGGCAACGCGACGTCGATTTGGCAGACCCTCGGGCTCGAACCGAACGCGACACTGAGCGAAATCAAGCGGGCGTATCGAGCTCGCGCGCTCGATACTCATCCAGATCGCGGCGGCACCGCCGAGGAATTTCGCAAACTTCAAACCGCGTACGAACGCGCCCTCGAGCGACGCAAGCACGCGCCAAAACCGCGCTGAAGCTCAGTCCGCTGACTCGGGCCGATACACCCCGAGGGCATCATTGGCGAGGAACTGAATGCGATGCGCAGCAGGCGAATCCTGCGCAGCATCTTGCGCCAGCGCGAGGATCTGCATCATGGCGTGACGAGTGCGGCGCAATTCGAACGCGAGCCAAGTCACGTCTTGAGCTGCTTGCGATGCATCACCATCGTAGTGCTTCTCGATTGCGCTGATGCGCCAATCCGAGAGCACGTTTTGAGGCGGCAGCAGGCCGGCGCCGCCGCAGTCCGGACATGCGGTCGCGCCGTAATCGCTCGATACTTCACCTTGTCCGTAACAAGTCAGGCACGCATTGTGTTTTTGCTTCGCCGCATCCATGGGACTACACAGCGTAGTACAAGACGCCCAGCCCAGCGATGCCGAGCGAGCGAATTTGGCGTTCGGCGGCGCGTGTTTTTCCGTTAAAAGAGCCAATAAACTCGCTACCGTTTGCGGGGACGGGGCACTCCGAGCTCGCTCAGCCGATACACGAGCGTGCGCCTCGAGATGCCGAGCACTTCTGCAGCACGCGTTTGATTGCCGCCGGATTGTTCGAGCGCGTCCAGAATGCGTTGGCGCTCGATGCCCTGAAGCTCGCTGCGAGCCCGCGCCAGAATGTCCTCACGGTTGCTCTCGTGCGTCGGCGGCACAGAAGACGAACGACCGGAATTGCCGGCAAGGATTTTCGCGGGCAGATGCTCGGGCTGCAGTACAGCGCCGGAGCAGAGCACTGCAGCACGCTCGATCGCGTTCTTGAGTTCGCGCACGTTGCCCGGCCAGGCATAGTTTTCGAGCAGTTGGACGACCTCGGTCGACATGCCGAGGGCCGCCTCGCGCCCCAGCTCGGCGTTGTAGCGCGCGAGGAACATTCGCCCGAGCGCTGCGATCTCCGCGCGACGCTCACGCAGAGGCGGAATGGTGAAGCTGATGCCATTCAAGCGATAGAAGAGATCCTCTCGGAAGGTGCCGGCTTCAGCGTCCGCCTCGATGTTGCGATTGGTTGCAGCGACGAAGCGGACGTCGATCGCGCGCTCGGTTCGAGCACCGATGCGCAAGACCTTCTTGTCCTCCAGAACACGCAGCAGCTTGGTCTGGATGGATAGCGGCAGATCTCCGATCTCGTCGAGAAACAGCGTGCCGCCGTCCGCGGCTTCGAGCAAACCGGCGCGCGCTTGCAGCGCGCCGGTGAACGCACCCTTCTCGTGACCGAACAGTTCTGACTGCAACAACGATTCGGTCAGCGCGGCGCAATTCAATGCCACGAACGGGCCTGCTTTGCGGGCGGACAGTTTGTGCAGTGCTCGGGCCAGCACCTCTTTACCGACGCCCGTTTCGCCCAGCACGAGCACGTTGATAGACGAGGCTGCTGCGCGCGCGAGGAGGTCGTACAGGCTCGCCATCCTTGGGTCGAGCACGATGACGTTGCCGGGCGGCAGCGCCGGCGAGCGCACACTTTCGGCCACCACTTCATCCTTGTCGAGTGCTGCCTGCCCGCGCGCGAGCAACTCCGAGATTCGACGCATGCGAATGCGGACCGCGTCGAGCAAGTCCCGAGCGGTGAAGGGCTTGGTCAAATAGTCGTCCGCCCCGAGATTCATGCCCGCACGCACGTCGGCGCGTTCGGCCTTGGCGGTGAGGAAAATGAACGGAGTCGAGGCTAGCGCCGGATCGTCGCGGATCGCGCGCAGCACGGCGTAGCCGTCGAGCTTGGGCAGCGCAATGTCGCAAATCACGAGATCCGGAACTCGAGCTTTGGCCAGCGCTAGACCGTCAGCGCCGTCTTGCGCGGAGATGGGTTCGAAGCCCTCTTCACTCAAGAGCTCGAGCACATTGGCCCGAATTACGGGGTCATCCTCGACGACCAGCACGCGCCCAGTCATAGCTCGCTGCTACTCGATCTCGAAACCGGGAGCTCGCGCGGCACGCGAACCACGAATTTGGTTCCCTGCCCCAACCGACTCTCTACTTCGACGGTTCCGTTTTGCACTTCGACGGCCTTCTTTACCACGGCAAGTCCGAGCCCACTGCCCTTGATTTGATCTGCATTGCTGGCACGAAAGAAGCTTTCGAACAGGTGCGGCACATCTTCTTGCGGAATACCGATGCCGTGATCTTCGACCGTGAATCGGCACTGTTCCTCGTGGGCCACGACGGCGAAATCGACCTGACTTCCGGCTGGTGAATACTTGAGCGCATTGCTGAGTAGGTTTCCGACCAACTCGGACAGCAAGCGCTCGTCCAAAGTGACCTCTGGATCACCGCTGAAACCGTAACGAATATCGTGACTGCGCGCGGACGAGTGCTCCAGAGACTCCACCAGTTGTTTGCAGAATTCGTCCAAATTCAACTGCGCGGGCGACGCTCGCAGCACGCCAGCTTCTGCGCGACCGATCAACAAGATATCGTCCAGCAAGCGGTCCATGCTTCCGGCCGCCGAACGAATGCGCTCCAAGTGGTCGCGTCGCCGTTCCGCGTCCCAGCGCTCGCTGTAGTTCTCGAGCAAATCGGTCGAAGACACGATGACGCTGAGTGGCGTACGAAATTCGTGTGAGGTCATCGACACGAACCGCGTCTTCAATTCACCCAGTTGACGTTCTTTCTCGCGCTCGCGCGCCAGGGCCGCGTTGGCTTGGCGCAGCTCGCTAGTGGCATTCTGCAGCGCGAGCGCTGCCCTTCGCATGCGCAAGATCACATCCGTCAGGCCGAGCACGACTGTCACGAGCGCCAGCCCGAACAAGATCTGCCGCAGTAAGAGCGCCCGATCGATCGCCACGCGATAGTGCATCGAGTAGGCGTCCTCGACCTCCAAGGCGGCGCGCGGCAAGGGCACGGCCAAAATCTGCTGCACGGTCGCGTCGGCGATCGGCTTCGTTTCCAGGATGATGTGTGAATGAGCCAAAATCAGCTCGAGCTCATGGCCGAGTTCGAGCTCTCGCGCCGTCGGCAATGCTCCAGACAGATCGACCTGAGCCGCGCGGACGCGTGCCGTGGACTCCGCGTCCGCGGAAGTATCGAACAACATGATCGCGCTGATCAATGCTTGAATCCGGCTGGCCACGGCGGTCCCTGCCGGCACCGCGCGCGCGCGATCAATCACCGAGTTTGCGAGGATCGGGAAATAGTGCAGCGAATTCTGCAACACTGCATTGGTCGTCTTGAAGGTCTCGACCAACTCGTCCTTCTGGCGCAGTTCGGCTTCACCCCTTTGCAGCTTCGCGCGCAGGTCGACCGCCGCTGCGCGCCCCAGAAACCGAGGGACGTGCTGCAGGCGTCCGAGCAACGTCCGCAGCTCACGCAGCGCGCTCACCAACGGGTCGTAGTGGGTCATCAACGCGGAGCGCGACATGAGCACGCGCTCGTTGAGCTGCGCCGTCACGGCCTGAATGCGCCGCAGGTCGCGGCTATAAACCTCTTCCTCGGCGTAGTCGATGGCGTGCACCGCCGAATAACCGAGCAGGCCCAAGAAGCCAGCTGCGGAAATTGCCAGGACGGCGCGCAACATTGCCCCCGGTTTCACGGCGTTTGACCCCGATATTCGCCGGTCAAGGAGCGCAGGAACTCGACCAACGCGGCTCTGTCTCGCTCGTCCAGATCGCGCCCCAGCTGATAGCGCGCCATGGCTCTTACTGCGTCTTCCAACGTGGCGGCGCTGCCATCGTGGAAGTAGGGGGCGGTCAGCGCCACGTTGCGTAGACTGGGAACACGAAACACGAAG
>Ga0164241_10000430_pt1 | contig 80032 bp, 74 predicted proteins | sample OricomyardsoilBY_FD_108780 | JGI IMG/M metagenome (GOLD analysis project Ga0164241, IMG submission 108780) | Backyard soil microbial communities from Emeryville, California, USA - Original compost - Back yard soil (BY) | ecosystem: Environmental > Terrestrial > Soil > Unclassified | place: USA... | reverse complement strand
GAAGTCGAAATCGGTTTCATTGTATTGCACCGTGAATTCCCGCTTCACCGGCGCATCCTGCAAGACGGATTTCCAGTCGGTGGAAGTCATGTCGCAGCCTTTGAAGACCTCTTCGGCGATTTCGACGACGGTCATGTCCTGGAAGATGCGGCTTTGCTGGGTATAGGTGCCCAGCACCCATTTGGGCTCGACCACGAGTTCGCAAAAGCATTTCTCGACGCTGCCGCCGTCGGGGGTTTGCTCCAGGGAGGTGATGATGCCGTGGCGCACGACTTCGAAGCCGTCGCCCTTGACGGTCAGATGGGCGGGTTTGCCCAAAAGCTTGTCCCGGTCCATCATTTCGTCTTGCACGAGGGCATTGACGCTGAAACGGTAGGCGGAGGACAGCGATTCGCTGCCTTCGAAGGAGCGGACGAGGAAGGTCTCTTTGTCCAGAGGTGGGACCTCGAATGCGATAACCGAACTGGTTGCGACTGCCATCGGAAAACCTCCTCACCTGAACGAAGGGACAAAAATCAAAGGACTATGCAGGAACGTATCGGTGGGAAACCGATAGAACCTGAAGTTAGCAACGGGATTTAGGTAAACCGGAACGGGTAAAAGGTGACCGCGGTCACATGCCGTGGCGGTTCAATACTCCTCCATGGGCGGGCAAGAACAGACCAGGTTTTTATCGCCATAGGCGTTATTGAGCCGGGCGACCGCGGGCCAGAATTTATTCCGGTGCACCCAGGGAAGGGGATAGGCGGCCACCTCGCGCGAATAGGGGTGTTTCCATTCCGAGGCGACGACATGGGCGCACGTATGGGGAGCGTTTTTGAGCGGATTGTCGGCGCGATCCATCCGGCCTTCTTCGATGGCGGCGATTTCGCGGCGGATTTCGATGAGGGCCTCGGCGAAACGGTCGAGTTCGTCCCGGTCTTCGCTTTCGGTGGGGTCGATCATCAAGGTGCCCGGCACGGGAAAACTCACCGTGGGGGCGTGGAAGCCGTAATCGATGAGGCGTTTGGCGATGTCTTCGACTTCGATGCCCGCGCCCGCTTTGAACTTGCGGCAGTCGAGTATCATCTCATGGGCGACGCATCCATGCTCGCCGACATAGAGGACGGGATAGTGCTTTTCCAGCCTGGCTTTCAGGTAATTCGCGTTGAGGATGGCGACTTCGGTGGCATGGGTCAAACCCGCTCCGCCCATGAGGCGGATATAGGCCCAGGAAATGGTCAGGATGCTGGCGCTGCCGAAGGGCGCCGAGGAAACCGGCGGGATGGACTTCGGTCCGCCCATGGCCACCAGGGGATGGCCGGGCAGGTGCGGTTGCAAATGGGCGGCGACGCAGATGGGGCCCATGCCCGGTCCGCCTCCGCCGTGCGGAATGCAAAAAGTCTTGTGCAGGTTGATATGGCAAACGTCGGCGCCGGTCGCCGCGGGCGAGGTCAATCCCACCTGGGCATTCAGGTTGGCCCCGTCCATATAGACCTGGCCGCCCCGATCATGCACGATTTGGCAGGCCTTGCGGATGCCCGCCTCGAAGACGCCGTGCGTGCTGGGATAGGTCACCATCAAGGCGCAGAGTTTTTCGCCATGGGTTTTCGCTTTCGCTTCCAAGTCGCCGAGGTCGATGTTTCCCGAAGCGTCGCAGGCCACGACAACGACCTTGAGCCCGGCCATGACGGCCGAGGCGGGATTGGTGCCGTGGGCCGAGGCGGGAATGAGGCAAACGTCGCGATGATGGTGGCCGCGCGCTTTCTGCCAGGAGCGGATGACCAGGAGTCCGGCGTATTCGCCCTGCGAGCCCGCATTGGGCTGCAGCGACACGCCGGGTAGCCCCGTGATGCGGCCCAGGGCGGTGGACAATTCCCCGAAGATCTGGGCATAGCCTTGCGCCTGATCGGACGGGGCGAAGGGATGCAGGAAAGCGAAGCCCGGCCACGACAGCGGCATCATTTCCGCGGTGGCATTCAGTTTCATGGTGCAGGAGCCAAGCGGGATCATGGAGGTGGTGAGGGATAAATCCTTGCGTTCCAACCCGCGGATATAGCGCAACATGGCGTGCTCGCTGCGGTGCTGGTGGAAAACGGCGTGGGTCATGAAGGCTGCGGTCCGTTGCAGTCTTTCCGGATAAGCGGGCAGCACTCCACCTTCCGAAGACGAAAGGCGGGCGGAGGCCTCGCGCAGGACGTCTTCTCCCGGCGAAGGTTTGCCGGCCGCGGCGGCCAAGGCCCCCGCCAAATCCGCCAAGTCGCCCACCGAGACGCTTTCATCGAGGGCGCAGAGCAACTCGCCCTGGGGAGTGGTCCGGATATTGATGCCGCGCGTCTCCGCCTCGCGTTTCGCCGCCTGCGGGTCGCAGCCCTTGGGCGGAGCCAGGAGCAAGGTGTCGAAATAGGCATCGTTCAGGTTACGGTAACCTAAAGGTTCCAGCACCGAAGCCAGGCTGCGGGCGAGCGCATGGATGCGCCGGGCGATGGCGGCGAGCCCGTCGGGGCCGTGCCAGACGCCGTACATGCCCGCCATGACGGCCAGCAGCACCTGCGAGGTGCAGATATTGCTCGTGGCCTTCTCCCGCCGGATATGCTGCTCGCGCGTTTGCAGGGCCATGCGCAAGGCGCGGTTGCCATGGGCGTCGACGCTGACGCCGATGATGCGCCCGGGCAAAAACCGCTTGTAACTCTCGCGCGAGGCGAAGAAGGCGGCGTGGGGACCGCCATAGCCCATGGGTATGCCCAGGCGCTGGCTGGTGCCGAGCACCACGTCGGCGCCCATTTCGCCCGGGGGTTTCAGGATGGCGAGGGCCAAAAGGTCGGCAACCACCGCGACCTGGACGCCGCCGGCGCGGGCGGCGGCGATGACTTCGGCCAAGTCCTCGACTTTTCCGTCGGTGCCGGGATAGGCCAATAGCAAGCCGAAGGCGTCGGGGTGGCTTTTCAGCGCCTGCAGAGCTTCGGCGGCCGTGGCGCCGCATTCGACGGCGTTCAAATCCAGGGGTTCGGCGCGTCCTTTGACCACGGCGCGCGTCTGCGGGTGGGTGGCCTGGGAAAGGATCATGGTCTTGCGCCCGGCGTCGGGAGATTGGCCGAGGAAGAGGGTCATGGCCTCGGCCGCCGCCGTGCCCTCGTCGAGCAGGGAGGCGTTGGCGATTTCCATGCCGGTCAACTCGATGACCATGGTCTGGAAATTGAGCAGGGCTTCGAGCCGGCCCTGGGCGATTTCCGCCTGGTAAGGGGTGTATTGGGTATACCAGCCCGGGTTCTCGAGGATATTGCGCTGTATCACGGGAGGGACGATACACCCATGATACCCCAGGCCGAGATAGGAGCGGTTGACCTTGTTTTTCGCCGCCACCGCGGCCGCTTCTTTCAAAAACGACGCTTCGTCGCCGGAGGCGGGCAATTCCAGGCCGCCGCGCAGCCGGATGGATTCGGGGATGGTCTTGTCGATGAGGTCGGTCAGGGAGGCATGCCCGGTGACCCGGAGCATTTCCCCGATTTGCTTTTCCCTGGGTCCCAGATGCCGCGAGGGGAATGCGTTGGGAGCATCGATGGGGGCTGGACGTGAGACCGGCATAGGCCATTTCCTTGGTCAAAGAGGCGAGTATCGTCAAATTAGCTAACCTGGGGTGATTGCTACCTTTGGCCCGGCCGGTTTACCGGTTCCCGGCGTGTTTTCGCGGACTTTATTTTGAGGATAGTATGGGTGTGAAGATTGCCATCATGGGTGCCACGGGAGCCGTGGGCACGGAGCTGCTCTCCCTCCTGGACGAGCGGCGGTTTCCCATCTCCGAATTGAAGCTATTGGCTTCGAAACGGTCGGCGGGAAAAACCGTGAAATTCCAGGGCGCCGACCTCGTCGTCGAGGAGTTGACCCATGATAGTTTCAGGGGCGTCGACCTGGTCTTGGCTTCGGCGGGCGGGAAAATCTCCAAGGAATTCGCTCCTTCGGCCGTGAAGGCGGGAGCGGTGGTCGTCGACAATACCTCCCATTTCCGGATGCATCCGGATATTCCCCTGGTCATTCCCGAGATCAACCCCGAAGACATCGCCAAGCACCGGGGCATCATCGCCAATCCCAATTGCAGCACCATCATCATGGCCTTGCCGCTATTCCCCTTGCACAAGCGCTTCGGGGTCAAGCGGGTGGTGGTTTGCACTTACCAGGCGGCCAGCGGCGCCGGAGCGGTCGCCATGGATGAACTCGCGGGCGAAACCCGGGCCTATCTCGACGGCGGGAAATACGAACGGACGGTCATTCCCCATCCCTATGCCTTCAATGTTTTCCCCCACAATTCGCCTATGACGGACAATGGCTATTGCGAGGAAGAATTGAAAATGATGAAGGAAACCCGCAAGATTTTCCATGACGATACCTTGCGCGTGCACGCGTCCTGTGTCAGGGTGCCGGTTTTAAGGGCTCACAGCGAGGCGGTGAACGTCGAGTTCGAGCGCGATCCGACGGTGGAAGAAGCCTATGCCCTTTTAAGGCAAGCCCCCGGCGTCGAAGTCTTGGAAGACCGGGCCCAGAACCGCTGGCCCATGCCCCTGGACGCATCGGGCAAAGATCCCGCTTTCGTCGGCCGCCTGCGCAAGGACATCAGCCAACCCAATACCCTCGATTTCTGGGTGGTCGGCGATCAAATCCGCAAAGGCGCGGCCTTGAACGCGGTGCAAATCGCCGAAAAATTATTCCCTTAGGGCCGCCGCCTAGGCCGGAGAGCCGGGATCGGTAAAGGTTTCGACCACGGATCTCAAATCATCCTGGCGCACGGGTTTGGTGAGGTACTCATCCATGCCGGCGGCAAGGCATTTTTCCCGGTCGCCTTGCATGGCATTGGCCGTCATGGCGACGATGGGCAGCCTCGCCTTGGACCCGGCGAGCTTGCCTTCGCCTTCCAGCTCCCGGATGCGAATGGTCGCTTCGTAGCCGTCGCACTCGGGCATTTGAATGTCCATGAAGACGAGGTCATAGCAGGTCGAGGAAACCTTGGCGATGGCCTCCAGGCCTTGCTGGGCGATGTCCACCCGGCAACCCATCCTTTCCAGCATGCGCCTGGCCACCATTTGATTGACGACATTATCCTCGACCACCAGGATTTTGCGTTCAGGCGCGGCGCGCGTCCCGATGGCGGCGGCATCCTTGGCCGTCTCCGGGGGGGAATGCGGATTCGGCGGCGGCTCGGCATCCTTCGCGTCTTGCATTCGCAGCAGGCTATCCAGCGCTCTGGCGGCCCATTCAAGCTCCAGAGGTTCAAGCCAGTAAGCGTCGGCTCCGGCCAATCGCGTTTCACGGCTTTCATCGCTATGCGACGAAGCGAGAAAAAGGATGCGCAGCTTGGTTCCGCCGATTTTCCTCACCGCCGGCAAGGACGCGCGCGGGTCGGCCTGGCCGTGCCGATAGGCCATGATCAGCACCCGGTAGGGAAGCCCTTTCCGCTCGGCCGCCTGGATCATTTCCAGGGTCGAATCCGGGGAATCCGAAAAGTCGCATTTCAATCCGAAGGCGGAAAAAATTTCGCCATGGAGAGGGCGTCCCACGGGATGGGGATCCCAGATCAGCGCGCTCTCCGGAAAGGTCGGGCGATTCATGCCGGGCGAGGATTCATCGGCGGCCAGGGGCAGGGTCACCGTGAAACGCGAACCTTCTCCAAGCCGGCTTTCCACCGACAAGTCTCCCCCCATCAGGTGGGACAGGCGTTTGCTGATGGCCAAGCCCAGGCCGGTGCCGCCGAAACGCCGGGTCGTGCTGGCGTCGGCTTGGGTGAAGGGCTGGAAAATGTCCTTCATTTTCCCCAAATCGATGCCGATGCCCGTATCTTCCACCACGATGCTGAGGTTCGGGTGGCTCCCCGGCGAATTCGGCGCCGCAGCCGGATTTTCCCGCCGCACCGAGACTAAGACATGCCCCTTGGGGGTGAACTTCAAGGCATTGCCGATGAGGTTCAGGAGGATTTGTTGAATGCGGGAGGCATCGCCGATGAATCGTATGGGCGCCTCGGAATCGTAGCCGCAGAGGATTTCCACTTTTTTTTCCGCGAACCTGGAGGAGAAGGAACGGCACACTTGCACGCAAAGGTGTTGCAGGTCGAACGGGGCGGAATCGATTAAGAGCTTGCCGGCTTCCACCTTGGAGAAATCGAGGATGTCGCTGATGATCTCCAATAAACCTTCGCTCGAGGTGTGGGCGGTTTTCAAATAATCCTTTTGCTCCGGATTCAAACCGGTATCCTTCAATAAGGAGAGCATTCCCAAAACCCCGTTCAGGGGAGTCCGGATTTCATGGCTCACCGTGGCCAGGAATTCGCTCTTCGCGCGGCTCGCGGCCAGGGCCTCGTTTTTGGCTTGCAGCAATTCGGCGTTGGAGGCGGTGAGATCGCGGGTACGTTCCTCCACCAACTTTTCGGTATGCGCGTTTTTGCCGGTGATGACGAGGAGAAAAGACCCCAATACGGTCGAGAAAAGCAGCCCCAGGGATAAGACCGTCCATGCCGTCCACACTTTTTGTCCGCCCAGGAAATCCGAAGTGCTCGCGAAGCTGAACTCCCAGGGACGTCCTCCCATGTCGACGACGAGCTTATGCCGGATCAAAGGATTTTTTTCGGCGCGGGAGAAGCCTCCGGGAATGGCCCCGTCTTTACCCTGGAAATTCGAACTGAACAGGAGCCGGCTATCATCCTGGGTTGCCAGATCCGTAATGCTGAGCGAGATACCGGAAGTGAGCCCGATGGGGCAGGCCTTGTCGAAAAGTTCCGGCAGGCGGAAGGCGAAAACCAGCAGCCCGTAGACGTTTTCCGCTTGATCGGGTCCCCAAGTCCCGGTTCTTTTCGTCGAACTTTGCCCGCGCAGAAAAGGCCGGAAGGCGTAATGGCCTCCCGGGCGGCGGAGTTGTTCTTCAAGAGCGGTATTGTGAGTCGAATCGAGTTTTTGACCGGCATTCCGTGAGAAATAAATGCGCGAAGTGATGCTGGTCTTGCCCGTGGTCATGGAATATTCGATGGCCTTGCGCCTATTTTCCTCATGGGTCAGGGTCATGCCCACTGCGTATTTCAGTTTTTCCGGAACCACGTAAAGAAAAGGAAAGAGATTGGGCCGCGGCTTAGGCGGGATATTTTTGCCATCCTCGTTCAGGTCATGGATATCCCAATCGGCTATTCCCAAGGACTTGGCCCTTTCCAGCCACAGCGTATGGTTTTCACCGTGCAGGTTCGGAGCGAAACCCACGCCGACTATCCCCGGCGAGCGCCGCATCAAACCTTCGGCGAGGGTTTGAAAGGTAGGGGGGGGCAATTCCGGGTCGGCGGCAAAGGCGTCTTCCAATCCCTCCAACCCTTCGAGAAACAGATTGACTTCGCGTTCAATGGAGGCGCCCAGGGCGATGCTGCGCCGCTGGAATTCCAACTCGATTTTCCGCTGTTCCCATTGGCTGGTCCAATTGAAGAAATAAGCCACCATCGCCAAGGCTATCAGGACGGGTAAGCCCAAGCCCGCTCGGCGCGGCTTCCAAAGCCATTTCGGTTCCGCCAGAAAAGCCCAGGCGAGCGGAGCGACGATGGCCATGCCGAGGCTATCGCCCACCCACCAGGCCAGCCAGGTGAGCCCCCAATGCTGCGGGGGGGCCATATGCAATTGGATGAGCCAAAAAGCCCCCCAACTGGCACTGATCAAACAAATGGCGGGGACGGTGAATAGGACGAATTTTAGGACTTCGGTGAGGGTATCGAGAGGCGGAGCCCCGCTAAACCGGCGATTGAGCCAATAGGCGCCTAAAGCCGCCTGAAGGACGGGTCCTAATGCGATAAGCCCTTGGGAGAGGAAAATACCCGCCGTCAACGGGGTACCCAAAGTATGGGCCGTCCAAAGTTCGGTGGCAAAAGCGCCGAGGGCTATTCCCGGTAAAACGCGGAATCCCCACAATTGCACCGCGGCGAGGGCCAGTCCCGCCGCCGGCCAAAAAGTCACCGAGTATTGATTGGGTCGGGTTAAATGCAGCGCCGTGGCGCCAAGTATCCAATACGCCGCCACCAAAACGATGTTTATGCCAAACAGGCGGCGATGCATGAGGGTAGACGGCGCTAAACCTCGATAGGTAGGGTTACCAAAGCGCTACGATATCCGATCATTCTATAGGGTCCGTGGTAAACTGTAACTCGGATGATTTTCGGATTATTTTCGGCTTGATTTCAATAATCAGGTTGGTTTTCCGCATGGTTTTGACCTTATGCGTGAATAATATCCCCAAAACCGGTATTTGCCCAAGAATGGGCAGGCGCGATTCGATGGTGTTTTCCTCTTCGGAAAGCAGGCCCGCGAGGAAAATGGTTTGCCCGTCGGAAACCCGCACCGTGGTCTTGGTCGTGCGCACCTTGACCAGCGGCAAGTCGGCATTGGGCCCTTTGAAGCCGGCGATGGAACTCACTTCCGGTTCGAGGGACAGGGTGATTTCCCCGTCATCGTTGACATGGGGCAGCATTTTCATCTTGACGCCGACTTCTTCCTTTTGGACTTGCAGGTTGGCGCCCGCCGAATTGGAAGCCGTATTGTAAGTCTGCACGACATAAGGGATTTTCTCGCCGATCAGCAGGCTGGCTTCACGGTTATTGGTCGTGGTCAATTTGCTGTTCATCAATACCCGGGCATCGCCGTTTTGAATCAACAAGTCCAGGGCGACGGGCACCGAAATCGGCAGCCTCTGGCCGCCGCTGAGCTGCCAGCCCCGCAGGGCCGGCACCTGGGGAAAGGCCAATCCGGTGGAAATGGGATTCATGGAACCCCATTCAATGCCGTATTTGTTGTTGTCGTCCACGGCCACTTCGAGGAGCCGGGTTTCCAATAGGACCTGGGTATGGGGATGATCGACGGCTTTGACGATGCGGGTGATTTCATTGATGACGCGGGGGCTGGCATAGGCGATGAGGCGATTGCCGCCGCGATCGACCTTCACGCTTTTCGTCAAATCCCCCAGCATTTGCGCGACTTCGTCGGCCTCGGCGTAATTCAGGCTGATGACATAACCCGATTGGCCGACTTCATCCTTGAGTTTGGTGCCGTCGCCGATGAGGACGGAATTGCCGATGACTTCGTAGCCCAAGCCGGCGGCGCGCACAATGAGATCGATGGCTTCGGAAACGGGGGTCTTATTCAGGATAATGGAAATGCGGGAATGGGATACGCTTTCGCCGGCGACGAAATTCATGCCAGAACGATCGGCCAAAACCTTCAAGAGCTCGGATAGGCTGGCGTCCTGGGCATTCAGGGATATGGTGGTCCGCAAGGAGGGGTTCAAATCGCCCGAGATGATGGGCGAATTGATGGGGGTGACTTCCTGGGCGGACAGGGAAGCGGCTATCAGCCCGGTCGCGATCCAGGCGAGCGGAAGGGGCAATCCCGTGAAGGCCCGGCTATGGATTCGCTTTAGGGGATAGGATGGGGAAAACATGGTGCCAAACTAGCTAAGCCGACCTCATTTTTGGCCGGCCGACCTTCCTCCGGAAAGGCTATAGGTGAAAGTTCCCTCGTTGCCGGACAAGACAATGTCCCGCGAAGTGATGCGAACCACCTTGCTTTCGCCCACCGCGTCGCCCACATCCACGGATAGGGATCTTTCCCCATTCATGATTATGGCGGTATATCGCCCAAAATCGTCGGCGATCAGGGCGGTCAGGCGGATGGGGTCGCTTTCGACCTTGGGCGCCGGGGCGATTCGGCCACGGGCCGGGCCCTGGGTGGGAGAGGCGCGTTTCGCGACCACCGTAGGCACGAATTGGGAGACCTCGCGCTGGCGGCCGGTCATGGGGTCCACTCCGCCCTGGTAAGAAAAGGTCGCCCGCGTCGCGAGGATGTCTTCGAGATGATTGACCAAATCGATGAATTTCTGGTCATATCCCTCGCTGCTCATGAGGGATTGCCGCACGGTTTTTTGAAACCGGGCATGCTCCTGGGTAATGCGGAAGAAAATCAGAATGGCGATGGCGAAGGAAAACAAGGCGGCGCCGTGTATCGGAGTGAGCTTCATTTTCGGACCCGATAGGTATTGAGACGCATTTTCATCCGCAGGGCGCGCACCCCGGAAGTCGTGGCGAGAGGCCCGCCGGCGGGGTTTTTAACCGACAGGGGCGTCAATTCGAATCCAGCCAGGGTGAGGATGCGCCGGTTGTTTTCCAGCTTGGAGCAGAACTCCCCGAAACTGAAAAAGTCCCCCTGCATTTCCACTTCGTAGCCGAAGGTGGTGACGCGATCCTTGCTGGTCTTCGGCAAGGGCTGCACCCGTAGGATTTGCAATTTCAAATCGTTCGCGCATTGGGAGAGGTATTGGAAAAACCCCATATCGACGCCGGTGGTGTCCTGATTCCCGACGAAATCCATGTTCTTAAAAACCAAATCCTGGACATGATTCAGGTTTTCCGCGATGATTTTAGCCGTGGCCAATTGGTTCGAGGTGACGATTCTCTCCCTCTCCAAAGCCTTGAACCGCTTTTCAAAGGTTGAGAGGACAAACACATCGAAGCCGACATAGGCGAGCAGGAGCGCTCCAAGCAAAAGGAAGGCGAGGCGGGAAGGCTTCATCGTCCCGGCTTTCGAGGAGGCTCGGCCAGAAATTCAAAGGACATGCCGTTCTGGCTATCCTTGCCCCGCAATACCGAGGTCAGGCGCAGCTTGGGGAAATCCTGGTTGAAGGTCGGATCCTTTTCCAAGTCCTGTAAATACCGTTGCAGCACCAATAAATCATCCTGGCCGGCCTCGGGGCCGGTCATGCCGGTCACCCGCAAGTTGGAGCCTTCGAATTTGATGGAGTTCAACAAATGCCCCTCCGGCAAATGCCTTCCGAGCGCCGCCAGTTTCTTGCTCCAGAAAATGCCTCCGGTCTGCAACTGGTTCAGCAATTCCACATCGCCTTTATCGACGGTTTCCTGGGTGGCCTGGTATTTCTTGTATTCCTCGCGCAAATGGTTGAGGTTGTCGGTTTCGACCTGGATGACCGCGTTCATGGACCAGAAATTCAAAACGCCGTAAAGAATGGCCAGGCCGAGGAAGGCGAAACTGCCGGTGGTGAGGATGGCCGTGAGCCTTTGTAATTGTTCGGCCTTGCGCTCCTCGATGCGCAAAGTCCGTATCAAGTTGGTGGTATAGCGGACCGGGCCTTGGGTTTTCACGCGTCTTCCCTCAAGGCCAGGGCCAAGGACAAGGCGAAACGCGAGGCCTCCGCCGGCATGGAGTAACCGAAGCGTTTCAAGACATCGAGTTCGGCGGGCATCATGCCGGTGTATTTCTGAACCAATTCAGTCAGGCCTGGCTCCCCGGAAAAATCCCCGAAAACCGAGACGCTTTGAAAACCCCCGATCAGGGAATTCTTCTCGTAATAGGCCAGGGTGCGGCCGATTTCCTCACCCAGGATTTGCAGGCGACGTTCGCGTTCGCGGCCGGTCAAGGGGTCGCCTTGACCGAATACCTCTTCGGCCGAGAAATAAATGCTGCGATTGAAAAAAGGAGATTTTTCCCCGTCGATGCAGACCGTGCAGACCTGCGGTCCGAAATGCAAGCCGACATGGGCGGCTTCGCCCTTGCTGATGCCCACTTGCGCCCACACGGCATTCATGACCGCCACCGGCAAGACCTCGACCACAGCCACCCGCATGCCCGACTTCTCGAGCCATTTGATTTGTTTATTCAAAAGGGTGTTGTGGGCGGCGACAACCAGGAGATTGGCGAATTCCTGGTTGGCCTGGGGGTTGGCTTCGCTCAAGACTTGATAATCCAAGGCCGAATGGTTCGCTTCGAAATGGAGGATTTTACGGACTTCCAATTTCAATGCCGGCACCATTTCATGGGGAGGCAATGGCCGGAATTGGATTTCGCCGGCCCAGACCTGTTTGCCCGCTAACGCCGTGACCACATGCTCCCGCGCGCCGATGGAGAGGCGGCTTTTAACCTTGCGGAGGCCGTCGAGCAAGTCGGTATCCTCTTTGAAATCCCCTCTTTCCTCGCATAACGATTCGATGCGATAGCCCGAAGCGCCGGCATGATTCACCCGCAAGGCGCGAATGGCATGGGCGTCGAATTCCAGGCCCACCACGGTGTGGGCCTTGTTTTTGGCCGCAGTTCCCGGCGGTCTATTTTTCGCAAACGCTATCATGGTGTGAATCTAAGGGGAAATTTAGTTCACTTGCCCGCTTCCGGAGTCCCTTTGCGATCCGTTGTAGTCATTGGGAAAGATTATTCGCTATAGGTCCGGCATTGGTAGGTGCACATGCCGACAGGCAAGGGCGGGTAGGAGAGAGAGCGGGTAATCTTACAGGAGGAGACGACGGCGTTCTCCGATCCTGACTTGGGTTCAACCCTTGACGTGACCATGCTATCTCCAGCTACATAAGTAATGACCACTGACACCTGTTCTCCATTGAGAGTCGTGGCGAAATTTGCCGGGAAGGCAGGCGAATCCTTCAACACCCAGCCCAATGCAAGCCGTAAACCCGATTCCGCCGCCGTTTTTTTGCGGGCATTGACTTCCATATCGGTGATGCTATTGGCGCTATGACCGGCCAACAATAACATGGCGCCGCCCGCAAGGGTGAGAACGACCCCTAAAACCATCACGCCGACGAGAATGGAACCGCGATTCGAATGTTTCAGCTTGGTCATGTTTACCAGCGGTATTGGCAACGCACTTTGAAGGGTGGAATGTCAATGCTGTCCCCCGAAGGACTATTCAAATGAAGTTTGCCCAAATCGACTACAAAACCGCGCCCGTAGCCCAAGGTCGTAAAGGGGTTGGGATTGGAAGCATAAAGGGTATAGCCCGCGATTTCGATCGGAGCCCAACCCGTATAGGTCCCGGGTGCGTCGGCGGTCAGACTGGCCTTCATTGTGGACCAGCCCAAGTCCGGCTTTTCCACCAAAAGCCCAGAACTGCGGATGGCAAATCCCGACCAAGCGCTGTCATTAAAATTGCATGAATTGTCATCCTCTTTAACCATTAAAACGGCGGACCCCGGCCCCACGGCATTCCCACAAGGGGGAGTGATGGCGACCTCGGTCGTTGCGAATCCGAAATTATGCCCGACCTGTTGGATTCTTTCCACGACCTCGGCGGAGATTTGTTGCACGCGCAATCCGCTTTCGGCGTCGACCAACTGATTCTGGGCGCTGCTGAGTACGACGAATACCACTCCCGACATCAAAGCCGCCAAGATGCCCACTATCACGACTTCGACTAAAGAAAACCCCTTTTGCGATGAAATGGAAAGCATTGAAAAGGGGCTAACGGTTGTAAACGTCGTCCACGAGGTAGAGCGTATCGGCAATGGATCCGCTGACCCAGGAAATGCTGTAATCCGCGCGGACAATATGGTCGATGGAATAGCCGTCCCAATTCGTTATCTCCGTGCAATTCATGGCAAAGGTACCCGTGATCGGAGAGGGCTTATCCGGCTCCAGGGAAACCGGAGGCTTGCTATTCCAAATCGCGCTAAGGGCATTGCAGCGAGGCATGCGCGGGACCGATTCCTCCGGAAACAGGGTCGAATCTTCGGCGATTTGGGTAAGCCAGTTCAAGGCTCTTCGCCGAATATCCGCTTCATCCTGTATCGATCCCTGGGCCCTCAAGATGCCGGTCAACGCGACGAGGATCAACCCTAAAATCAGGGCGGCAACCGTTATTTCGACGAGCGAGTAGCCGCTTTGCGCCCGCAGCTTGCGCATATCATTCCGAGCAACTGGCATAACAGACCGTGGCAGTCGCTTCATGGTGTTCGGCATCGGTGACCGTGACGTCGTTCCCGGAAATCGAAAAGGTATAGGCTTCGGGTTCGGGTAAAAAAAGTTTGGCTTTCAATTCATCGGCGGTAAAGGCAATGCCTTTTCTGTCTAAACCGTTGGCTTGAATGGCCGCGGTTTCAGCCAAGGATTTCACCGCGCTCTGCCTTTGTTGAGAGAGGAAACCGCTATAGAGAGGGACGGCTATGGCCGCGAGAATGGCCACGATAACCGAGGTGACGAGAACCTCGATAAGGGTAAAGCCACGGCCACGGCGAATCATAGGCGAAACTTTAGCAATCCATCTCGTGATCGCTAGGAACCCTAAATTTTGCCAGGAATTTGGTATACAGCCGAAGACTAGACTTGGCTAGGTTACTCTTCAGGAGTGCTGGGAGTGAAGCTAAAAGCGGCGGACTCAGTCGTTGGGTCATCCTTGTGGGACGCTTTGACGGTGCCATTGGTCTCGTCAACCGTTATCGTGATATCACTTGGAACTTTGAGCGATGGGTTATTCGCCCCGCCCGCCTCATAGGTGCATGTAAACACGGTTTCTGAGGTGGTAGCATCCGTCGTTGTGGTAGAAGCTTTGCCTGCATTATGGCAAGCATTGATGAAGGAAGCCACGGAGCCGGCGGCATTGGTCGCCTGATTCAAACGCGAGTTATTGATATACCCCAGGTAGAGCGGCACGCTGACGCCGGCCAGAATCGCGACGATGACCGCGACGACGATGACTTCGACGAGGGTGAAGCCGGCTTGGCGGCGATGGCGGGATTTTTGAATTTCAGGATGCATAAAAGGTCCTCCTACGAACCAAGCTCGGAATCATTTGATGTATTCGCCCAATTTGAAAATGGGCAGGTAAAGGGCTATGAGGATGCCGCCGACGATGCCGCCCAGAAAGACGATTAAGAGCGGTTCGATGAGGGCGGCCAGGTTATCGACTACGCTTTTGATTTCGCGTTCGTAAAATTCCGCCGCTTTGCGCAGCATGGCATCGACCTTGCCGCTGGTTTCGCCGGTGGCGGTGAGTTGAATCATCAAAACGGGAAAGACCTGGCAACTCTCCAGCGCTTCGCTCATCTGGGTGCCGCGCTTCAGGCTGGAGTAGACGTTTTCCAGGCGCTTGCCGTAAAAGCGGTTATCGACCGCGGCGCTGGAAATTTCCACCGCCTTGAGAATGGGTGTGCCGGCGTCGAGCAGCAAGGCCATGGTGCGTGCGAAAACCGCCCAGATATTCTTGGTCAAGACGCCGCCGATAACCGGCACGCGGAGGATTTGCCTGTCGAAAAAACTCTGGAAGGACGGCAAATTGAGCGCAACCCGAAAGGCCAAAATGGCCAGGATAATCCCGATAACGGTGATAATGAAGTGGTCGCGCACCATGTGTGACAGATTAATCAATATCCGTGTGGGAAGGGGAAGGGATGCTCCCATGCCCGTATAAATTTTTTCGAAAGTCGGGACGAGTTTGTAAAGGATACCGACGACCATGATGCCGACGAAAATAAAGAGCACGGTGGGATAACGGATGGCCGTTTTCACCTTTTGCTGCATGATGTAAACGTCTTCGAGATAATTCGCCAAACCTTCCAAGACCCGATCCAAGGCGCCGGCCACCTCCCCCGAATGGCAAACCGCGATATACATGGGGCTGAAAACGGCGGGATGGCGGGCGATGGCGTCCGAAAAGGTGAAGCCCGTGCTGATATCATCCGCGACTTGCCGGATGATGGTTTGGAAGTTGGCCTTCTCGCCTTTTTGCAATTGCTCCAGGGATCGGGAAAGCGTGACGCCTTGGCCGACCATGGTGCCGAGCTGGCGGGTGAAAAGCACCAAGTCCTTGAAAGGCACCTTGGTTCCTTTGCTGCGGAAACTTTCGCGGAAAGCGTCGCGGATGGTTTTGCCGGTGGTCGACCCGTCGAATCCCAGTTCGGAGATTTCGATGGGCAGGAGTTTCATGCCGACCAGGCGATCCGCGATTTCGTCATAGGTATTGCCTTCCATGGTGCCTAATACCACGCGGTTATCGCGGTCGCGGACTTTATAGCTGTATTTAGGCATGGATGGAGGAGATCGGGGGGTGGGGCCTAAGGCTCTCTTATCCCGTTTTGGCGATTAATCTTCGGCTTCCAATTGATCCGACATTTGCTCCTGCCTCTCCTTCAAATCCCGATAATTGGGGAAATAAGGGCTGCGAGGCACGGCCTTGGGTTCGCGGTTGCGCCAGCCCACCACGGCGCCCAGAGTGACATGGATGGCCGCTTCCACGGGCCCCCGGCTCCAGTTGGCGTCGGTGCTCGGGCTGAGATCCAAATCAACGGTCAGGAATGCCCCTTCGGCGGGGGTTTTGACGGTGGCGGATAAATAACCCCGCAAGACGGCTTCATTGGCGAATAGGGAAAGGTTGGCGGTTCTCGGAGACCGGATCTCGCCGTCGACGAAATGCAGGCGTCCGCCCAGCCCCAAATCCACAAAGACGAAGGGGGAGTATTGCAGCCCCAAATCCGGATCGACGACCAAGGTGTTATAAGTCAGCCCCTGGCCGTCCTTATTCCAGAGGTATTGGCCCGTGGCGCCGCCCACCACGCGTAGTTGTTCCTGGACAAAGGCGGGAGTGGCGAGCCTCAATCCCATGCTGGGAGAAAAGCCATAGCGGCCCTCGAAGGGCCGGAGTCCGTCGGATGGCTCGGTGGTGAAGTCGGCGATTCCGAGGCCCAGGGTCAGTCCGGCATAAGGAATGGGGGCATAACCGATGAGCAGGCGATGCGCCGAGGTTTGGGAACCGACGTTTTGCCGGGTGATGTCCTGGCCCGAAGTCAGGAAGTCATAAGCCATGCCCAAGCGTTGCGGTCCCATGTTTTGCAAGGGGAATTGCGCTTGGGCCAGGCCGGCGGCCAGGCCAAGGGCGGCTAAAGTCAGGTGAGCCAAGCGGGATGGATACGGGGACTGCATGCGACCTTCCTGCTAATTCTTGATTTGCTTGAGGACGAAGCGCTCGCCGTCGCGGTCGCGGATGCCGTTGACTTCGCCATTCACCAGGACTTCGAGGCGATTGGCCAATTGCCGGGGATAGACCAAGGGCGCATTCGCCACTCCGCCCACCGTAATCGCCGAGGTCGGTATGACGACGGCGAAATCATTGCGGGTGAATTCGAGAGGGTCGAGGAATTGGCGGGTTTCCCAGCGGTGGTAGGGGAAATCGCCGGAAGCCGGCTGGTCGCCGCAGCCCGCGCCGCCGCGGTCCACGATGACTTCGCTGGTATTCAGGACGCCGTCGGGATAAAGGTCATGCCAGAGCAAGACCGTATCCTTCAGGATGCTGTCGGCGGCCACGCGCAAGGGCTTGGCGTCTTCCGATACGCCGGCATCGCAAACCCCGTTGTGGTTGAAATCGACCCAGAAATCATGCAAGGCGGGATTCCAATCGTATACCCCGTCGCCATTGGCGTCTTCGCCCCGGGCGGCCACGGCGTTATTGGCGTCCAGGGTGAGATCGATGCCGGCGTCCATGCGGTTATTGTTGTTGATGTCCTCGAAGGGGACGAGTAAAACCCCCAGCCGGTTGATGGCCTTGAGTTTGCCGCCCACATTATCGAAACCATCCGGATAGAGGGTGCCGACGGCGAGGCCGGTGATCACGGCGCTGAAATGAACCTCGGTGCCGTCGGCCACGGGATTGCCGTTGACGTCTTGGACCACCGCGCCCATGTTCATGCGGAAGACGACGTCGTCGAGGACGCCGCCATTGGCCACCTTGACCGAATCATCCTCGGGGCGGGCTATGGTGATGGTATAAGCCGGGCCGGATACGGTGAGTTTGGACGTATCGGCCAAGTTGCCGATGCGGGCCTCGACGCTGACCCCGCGATAAGCGCTGGGAATGGAGCCTGATTCCAATTGGCTCAAAGCCACGCCGGCCTGGGTTTGGGCCACCGGCTTGAGGATGTTTTCCCCGCCGCCCGGCCCCTGCAAAATCCGGAAACTGACGTCTTGTCCGGTCACGCGATTGCCCTGGGCGTCGGTGACGACGGCCCGGAGCGAGGCCACCCCGCCGTTCACGGCGATATTGTCGGGTGAAATCTCCAGCTTGATCTTGGCCGCGGCCGCCGCATTGAAGGCGACCTCGGTCTGGGCCGTGCCGCCGGGGGCGGTGGCCTGGACGACGGCCGTTCCCGAAAACGCGGCGGGCTTCAAGTAAGCGATGGCCACGCCGCTGCCATTGGTATTCACCGACGCCGGGGATATGCTGCCGGCGTTGGCGGCGAATTTGATGGCGGCTCCCGATACCGGCTGGTTGTTACCGTCGACATAGGTGGCGGTTATGCGCACCGAATCCGAACTGGCGATGCCGATGGAGCTTTGATTGGCCGCAAGGCTCAGGGAGTTATTGCTGAAGCGGAGATTCACCGAATCGGCGGTATTGAGGGACTGCGCCAAGACCTTGACCGTTCCCGAGGTCGTCGACCGCACGCGGACCTGGGCGCGGCCTACCGGGTTGAGGGTGACGGTATAGGTCTTTTGATCATTATTGAAAAGCCCGTTGGCGCCTGAAGCGGTGAAGGTGACGGCGTCGCCGCCGATGGGATTGCCCGAGCCGTCCTTTAGGAAAGCGTCGAGGATGGCGTCTTCGCCGATCTTGAAGTCGGTGCGTTCCGGGGAGAGTTGCAAGGTGACCCCGCTGAAAATGACCTCGGTCGAGGCGCTTAAATTGCGGCCTTCCGCGACGGCGGTGATGCGGCAAATGCCATTGACCGGGGCCGAGCGCAAGGTGACCTGGGCGCGGCCCGCGCTGTCGACGACGGCCCGGCCATCGATGAGTCCGAGATTGCTGGTGAACCGGATGGCTTCGCCCGAGGCGGGATTATTGCCGTCCTTGGCGAGGATGACCGTGATCAAGGCGAAGTCGGTATTGTCGGCCCGCAATTGGCTGCGGGAGCTGAAGACGCGGAGGCTGCGCACGGTATCGACCACTTGCTCCTTACCGGGCAAGACCGTCCAGAAATCGACGTAACTGCTGTCCTTGGCGCCGAGCGCCGAAGCGCGTATCACTTTCCGGCCTTGGACCCCATTGGTGGTGGTGGTGAATAATTCGCCGGCGCCGTCGGTGGTTCCCACCCCCGGATTGCCGTCGAATAGGATGGTGGCGTCGGGGACGGGAGAGCCGGCCCCGTCGGTCAACCGGATGGTGATGTTGACGTCCTTGGTGACCAGGGCGTTTTGCGTCGAAGGCAAGACCTCGATTTTAAGGCCTTCGAAGGTGACCGTGGTCGCCACCGTGAGCGAGGAATCGTCGACCAGCATGGTGGCCGTGACCCGGGCGTCGGCGTTCACGGGCACCGCGCGCAAGGTGGCCCTGGCCTCGCCTTGGCCGTCGGTGGTGTCGGAGGAAGAGATGATGCCCGCGGTGGTCGTGAAGAGCACGGGGCGGCCCGCGATTGGGTTATTGAGGTTGTCGAAAGCGATGACCTTGACCTGGGCGATGTCGCTATTGCTGGCCTTGATGTGGGAGGGCTGCACGAAAATGCGCAGGTTGCCGATGGCGCCGTTATTGACGGGTTTGTCGGCGGGAAGGGTCGTCCAGAAAAAGACCGACGCGCTGTCGCCGGCTCCGAGGGAAGAGGCGGTGAGGCGTATGCTTTCGACCTTTTTGCTGCTGACCTTGGCATTGAAAACGCCGCCGGCATTGGTGGCGCCCGATGCGGGCGTCATGCCGCCCAGGATAAGCGGCGCATTGGCCAGCGGTTTGCCTAAGCCGTCCTTGACGCGGATGGCCACCGCGATGCTGTCGCCTGACAGGGCGTCCTGAACCGTGGGCTGGATGTCCACGGTAAGGCCGACGAGGGTTACCGGGGCGGTGGCGGTTTTCAGGGAATCGCCCAAGGTCGCGGAAGCGGAGACGGTGGCGTCGACGTTTTGCGGCGTGCTTGAAAAAGTGACGGTGGCGATGCCTTGTTCATCGGTCACTCCCAAGGCCCCGATGCGACCGTGGCTGGCGGCGAAGGCAATGGTCTTATTGGGGACGGGATTGTGCCGGTCATCATAGAGGATGGCTTTGACCTTGGCCGTCGCGCCCTCGGCGGCGAGCACCCGGCCCGGGTCGACATAGAGGGAGAGATTATTGGTTTTGCCGCCCGTAGTGCCGCTGAAAAATCCCACCGCAAGGCTGTCGCTGGCGCCTATGGCCGAAGCCTTGACGCGAAGGGTTCCCGCCGTTTGGCTGATGACCGTGGTTTGATAAATGCCTTCGGCGTCGGTCACCGCGGTGGTTTGAGGCATGCCCTCCAGCTTTAAATCCGCTCCGGAAACCCCTTCGCCGTCGGCGTCGGCGACCTTGATTTTCAGCGTTATGGGCTTGCCGAGCAAGGTATCGATGGAAGACGCCTCGATGTTGACGGTGGCGCCTCTCAGGCTGACCTTGGTTCCGACGAAATGCCACTTGCCGTCCAATAAGGTGCCAGCCAGTAGCGGAATATCGGTGTTCTCGGGGATGGAGGTGAATTCGGCCTTGGCCTCGCCTTGCTCATCGGTGGTATCGCGGGCCGTAATGCCGCCGTATCGGGAGGCGAAGCGTACGATTTGCCCTTCAATGGGATTGTGGTTGGCGTCGAAAACCCTCGCCGTGACCTGCGCGCGGTCGCGATGGCCGGCCTTCAAGGTCTGGGGGGTGACGAAAATGCGCATGTAATCGCTTTCTGCGGCGGCGTCCCATCCGCCGGCGAGCGAATCGAGCGATCCGGAAAGGCTGGTATTTTCGCTTCCGATGGGACTATCGCCCAAGTCCCGGTCGAATAAGTTGCAGCTCAGGAGGAAGAAAGCGAGAAACGCGGCGAAAGGCGCGCCCGTTTTAGGGAAAAGACTCAAGTGGGGTATCGGGGCGAGCCGAAGGTTTGCCGGCATGAGGGGCTAAGATAATTAAGCGGCATGACAAACCGGGTTCAATCGCCCAAGACGGCGCGAAAGTGATAGCCCGCATCGTCCTGGGTCAAGGAAGTCAAAAGATTGATTTGGCCGCGGCCTTGTGCGTATTGGCCTTTCAAAAGCGGGGCCAGCGCTTTTCCCACCCACTCGCTCAGGGTGCTGGGATTGCTGAGCGCTTCCTCGGGAACTTCGAGATCAATCCGCCTGAGGGCTTCGATGCCTTCGTCATCCCCCGGCGATTCCCCGCCGTCGGGGAGCTGCGGCGCCAGGACGTGGCAAGCCTGGTAGGTCCCTTCCATGGCGGCATCGCGCACGAGGACGGAAACCTTTTCCTTTCCCAGGAGTTGGAAACACTCGGAACAAACCAGGAAGTCACCCAATGGCCGAGACTCAAGATTTACCGGCAGCCGCAAAAGCGAAGCCTGGTCTTCAGCGGCCTGGCAGATGAGGCAATTCTTCATGCCGCGGAATATAGCAGCGCGAAGCTTGCGGCGGGCGGCCGTAAAGCGGGTTTTGGGCGGGAGCTTTAAATGAAGTCGGAGCTGAGTACTTCTCTCACGGCGGCCCCTAGGCCCCGGGGATTAAAAGGCTTTTCGAGAAATTTAGCGTTAAACAGGCAGAGGCCTTCGACCATGCGGTCTTCGGTATGGTTGCCGGACATGAATAGGACCTGGGTGTGGGGACGGTTGAGCAGAAGTTGTTCCGCCAGTTCCGGCCCCGACATCGGCGACATTTCCACGTCGGTAAATAACAGGTGAATCGGTCCAGGGTGTTTCGAACCGATGAAAAGCGCGTCTACGCCGTTATCGGCATCCAGGACTTGATAGCCGGAGTGCTCTAGAAAAAGCCGCACCGCCGATCTCAGGGAGGAGTCGTCTTCGACCAGTAATATGGTTTCGGGCTGCATGGTTTCGATTGTACCGGGAAGCCGTCTCGACAGTCAAAGGGGACGGGGTTGAGCTTGCTTCATTTGTTTGGAAAAGATGGGGTTTTCCGGCCCCAGGGACCTGATTTGGCCTTCCCTATCCAGATAATCCCAGTTTTGGCCATTCCAAACCGTGGCGTAACCGCCGTGAAAGGAATTGGCCCAGGTGAATCGGGCCGGAATCACGATTTGTCCCGAAGTATCGATGAAGCCGAAGCGGCCCGATAAAAGGATTCTCGCCCGCCCTTCGATAAATCTTTCCGCTCCGTCGAATTGAGGCGGGATGCGCAAAAGTCCGGCTTTGTCGGCATAACCGAATTTGCCGGAATGGGCATAGGGCATGAGGGCCGGATTCCAATGGTTGGGATTCAAGTCGGGACCATCGGTGGGAAGGGAAAACCAAACGGCGGCACCGCTTAAGATAAGCGCCGCCAATACCTTCCTCGGCCAACCTTGGAGAGCATTCCAGCATGTCTTCAGCTTGGCCTTTGGCATCGGCATTTGACGTTAAATTAACCGGCTGGGTTACCCCCCGCCGATTGAAAATGAAGGTCTTTTCCGGAAAAGCGGGACTTATTCCGGTGAATACGGGTGATCGGCATCCCAAGTAAGGCTTGCTAAAAGCTCGCCATGCAAAAGGCCATTGGAGAACAGCGCGTTGCGGCGCGTCAAATCCCAAGGCTCACCCTTAAGGCCGGTCACCCGGCCGCCGGCCTCCGCGACCAAGAGCGAAGTCACGGCCACGTCCCAGGAGTTCAGGATGACCATGCAATAGCCCTCCATGCGTCCGCCGGCTACATAAGCCCCTTCCACCACCGCCGAGCCGAGGCATTTCACCCTTTGCACGGACGAAACCGTTTTCATGCGGGCGAAGAAATTGGCTTCATTCAGCGACTTGCGGGCGGCCTCGTCGGCGCCCACATTGAAATCCCCGTGCGAAATGATGGCCTGGGACAAGTCGGATACGGGCGAAACCCGGATGGGCTGGCCATTGCAAAAGGCCCCTTGCCCCCGGATGGCGGTGAACAATTCGTCGGAAGCGGGCAGGTAAATCGCTCCCGCCACCATGGAGTCGCCTTCCGCCAAGCCGACGGAAACTCCCCATAGCGGCAATTGCCGCGAATAGTTGATGGTGCCGTCGATGGGATCGACATGCCAGGTATAACGGCTTCCCTGGGCTTTGTCTCCCAATTCCTCGGTCCGCAGATTATGGTCGGGGAAAGCAGCGAGAATGCGCTCGCGGATGAGTTGATCGCAGCGCATATCGGCCTCGGTCACCAAATCCTTGGCGCCTTTATAACGAATCGCGTGCAAATGATTCTGCATGGACAGGGCGATGGCGCCCGCCTCGCGGACGCAACCGGCGGCGAGGTTGAGATAGTCTTCGGAGGTCGGCATGGGGCTAATAGGTAAATGCTCGCGAGGCCTTATTCACGCCGCAAGGCCGCCGGGGCGCTCGCCCGCCGGGGTTTCCGCGGTGGAACCGTAGCCCCGGATATTATGGGTATGCATTTTGGAATACAGGGCCCGGCGCGTGATTCCCAGCAGGCCGGCCGCCCGGGTCTTATTGCCATGCGTCATGTCCAAGGCCTGCAGGATGCAGCTCTTTTCCAATTCGTCCAGGGAAATGCCGGAAGGCGGCAATTTGAAAACCGACGGCCTTTCCAGGACTTTTTTCTCGCGGATATGTTCGGGAAGCGCGTCTAATTCGAGCTTGCCCTGGCCGGCGATGATGGCGGCCCTTTCGAGGCAATTCTCCAGTTCGCGCACATTCCCCGGCCAGGCGTATTCGAGCAGGCGGGTGAGCACGCCGTCGCCGAGTCCTCCGGTATGTCCGAATTTATGCAAGAAATGATCGACCAAGGTCGGCAAGTCCTCCATGCGCTCGGACAGCGACGGGACGTAAATCGGAAAGACGTTCAGCCGGAAATACAAATCCTCCCGGAAATTTCCCTTTTGCACTTCCTCTTCGAGATTGCGGTGGGTGGCGGCTATGACGCGGGCATTGGTTTGAATGGTTTTGGTGCCGCCGACGCGCATGAATTCGCGCTCTTGCAAAATGCGCAATAGTTTCACCTGCATCGCGGGAGTCACGTCGCCGATTTCGTCGAGGAAGATGGTCCCGTCCTGGGCGCGTTCGAAAAGTCCGACCTTGGTGGACGCCGCCCCGGTAAAGGCGCCTTTTTCGTGGCCGAACAATTCGCTCTCCAGAAGGTTTTCGGGAACCGCGCCGCAATTGACGGCGATGAAGGCGTTACGGCCGCTCTCGGAATGGATGCCCCGCGCGACCAATTCCTTGCCCGTCCCGCTGCGGCCCCGAATCAAAACCGTGGTGTCCCGGCGGGCCACCATTTTCGCCTGGCGCACCACTTCCTGCATGGTTTTGGCCGTGCCCACCAGCCTTTCGAGCTGATAGCGCCCCGTCTCGCGCAGGCGCAAGTCGTCGACTTCCAGACGCAGGCGGCGGCGTTCCAGGGCCGACTTGACCAGGATGACCATTTCGTCCATTTCAAAGGGCTTGAGGACATATTCGAAGGCGCCCAGGCGCATGGCTTCGACGCCCGTGCTCGCGTCCCCGTAGGCTGTCATGACGATGACTTCGGGATTGCCGAAGGCGCCCTTGACCTTTTGCGTCAACTCCAAGCCGGATAAGCCGGGCATGCGGATGTCGGTGACGATGACGTCGAAGCTGTCGCCTTTGCGCAGTTTTTCCAAGGCCTCTTCGGCCGAACCGGCTTCCTCGGTTTCAAGGTTCTCGGTGGAAAGCGCCATGCCCAGCAAGGCGCGCAATTTGGCTTCGTCGTCGATGATTAGAATACGGGACATAATTCCTCGGCGTGGTTGGCTTACCTGTCCTTGGGACTCAGTAATCGGAAACAAGTGTTGATCTTTTCATCCTGGAACAATCGGGCGGCGTCGGCTTGCGGCAACAGGGAGACTTCCCATCCCATTTTTTCCGCCAAACTGCGGACGATGGCCAAACCCAAACCCGTTCCGGCTTTATTACCGGTGACGAATGGATCGAATAGGCTGGCCCTGAGTTGCGGAGGGATGCCCGGGCCCTCGTCGCCAAAAAGCAAAACCCCTCTTCCTTCCTGCAGTCGATAGATCACGGCGCATTTCCCCCGTCCTTGCATGGCCTGGCCCGAATTCCTCAAGAGGTTTTCCGCGATTTGCCGCAGCGCGTCGCGATCGCCGGGGACTTTCTCTTCGGTTTCCATGCTCTGCACCACCCGGACTCCGGGATAAACCTCGGCGACGGCCCTGGCCGCCGCCGCGACGGCATCTCCCGGGTGCATGGGCCGGATATCCAATTCGCGATCCTGGGATAGCCCCAATATATTGCTGATCATGCGCGATAGCCGCATGACTTCTTCGGAAAGGTATTGGAAGGCCTGGTTTTTCCGTTCCGGATCCATTTGCCGGACGAGGACGTCGACGGAAGACTTGATGATGGCCAGGGGGTTTTTCAATTCATGGGCGAGTTCGGCGCTGGTGCGTCCCAAAAAAGCCAATTGCTCGTTCCGCCGCGATAATTGCAGGGCTTGCCTCGCCCGTTTGTCGATGACGAGGAGGGCGGCTATGAGGCCGGAAAGGATGATGCCCAGAAAAACGGAAACGCCGTAAATGAAGGTGCGGTATTGTTCGAGATAAGCCAGGAAATTGATGTCGGATTCCAGCACGATCAAATGGCGCGATCCGAAAAAGTCGAAAGGGTGGTAGAGGGATTGGAGGGAAAGCGATCGCAGGCTCCGGTTGCAGTAAACCGGCAGGCCGCCGCGCGAGGCGCTTTCGAAACAGGCCGAATCGGCGCTCTGGGTGATGGAAGCGCCGGTTTTGAAGCGCGATTCGCTGGCGAAATAAATCTTACCCAGGGAATCGGTCACCGAAACATGCTGCAACCCGGTGGCCTTTGCCAGCTTTTGCAACCAGGCGTTTTTCCCCTTCACCAGATCGGGAGGCAGGTTTTCGGGAGATAAAATCAAGGTATAGCTGAAGAAGTCCTGGGTGACGTAGTCGACGATATAATCCGCCAGGTTGGCCATGCGGTCGCGGCTCGATTGCCGCGCGATTTCCAGGTTCCGCGTGAAGAGATAGATGGCGAATACCGCCAGGGAAATCAAAGCCAAAACACCCAGGGAAACCCCAATCCACAGGTGCCGGCGAAAAGCGTTTCGCGAGGACTCCGGTTTAGTGGAAAGGGGATTTATCATGGCCAATCGGATTCACCGCGAAAGGGGGAGGTTTAAAAACGGGTCGTTATCCCCATATACGCATGGTAAATTGGCCCTTCGAGGCGCATGGCGATGGATTTCGAGTCGAGCCATAAATGCCCGTACCGGCCGCCGGCTTTCAGGGACAGGTAAGAGGTGCAATGGAAAAGAACGTCCATGGAAAAAGTTACCGAGTTTTCCGTCGTCGCCGTGTCGTTGAAATAAAGGCTGTCTTTTTGGGAAGTATCTGCGACGGCGATGAATACCAGGGGTTCGGTGGCTTGGCGCAGGATTTCGTTTTCCCAGCGGTAATGAACGGCCCATTCGACATGCCCCCGGCCCCTGCCGAAAGAAAGGTTATACTCCCCCTCTACCGCATGGAGCCCCGTGGTAGCGGCGATTTGCGATTCCCGCAAGGGCGCGGCCAGCCGGAAAACCGAATCCTCAAAGGGCATGGCCGGCGGCGTATCGAAAAACATCTTGCTTCCCGATCCCGCCCATTGATGCCGCCAAGATCCGGATTTCACGGACAGGATTAAATTGCCGGCGGTATGGTAAAAGGTTTTGTGAAACCGGTTGCCCGAAACGAAGGCCAGGAGATCGCCTCGATTTTCCCACAGCGGAAAGCGGCCGCCCAACCCCAATCCGAATTGGGGAAAATTCCAACCGTGCAGGGAAGAGGTCAATTCCGTGCCGTCCACGGTGGAATAGGTCCGCCTTAGGAAATCGTAGCCGAATCCCAAGGTGGCATTGGCCAGGAACCCATGGTTCATATAAGCCAAACCCGCCTGGCCTTGGGTATTGGAAAGTCTGGGCTTTCCCCTCCAATCCCAAGGCCGGGTTTCTTGCATTTCATGAAAGGCGCCGATTTGCAAAGAGGGCGTCAAGACTTGATGCCCCAGGGGATAAATACCCGACCACTGCAAACGGTTTTCGAAATAATCCCGGTGATAGGTGGGATCGTAAAATGCGGATACGGCGTGATAGGTTCCCCACTGCCCTGGGTGGGCCGGAGAACGGGCCGGGGCGGTATCGGCGGCGGAGGGCTTATCGATAGGCCGGGCATGCTCGGTTTCCAGGATTTCAAAAAGCAGGGAAGAGGTGGGAAATTCGCGGTGCAGACCATATACCGCCTCGGCCATTTGCTCCTTATCGTCTAGCTCGCGGGCGCTTTTCCAAAGCTCATACCACGCAGCCTCCCTTTTGGGCCCGGGAAAGAGAAGGCTGGTCTGGAAATACAACAGGGCTTCGCTAGGTTGGCCCAGTATGGAATAGCCCAACCCTTGCTGGAAATAAACCCATTGCTTTTCCGCGGGAGTACATGGCGCATCGATGATGGATACCAGGATAAAGTCGGGATCGGCCGCGGCGAAAAGCGTGTTTATCGAATCGATTTGCGACGGGCATCCCGGAATATCCGCTTCGGGATCGGGCTCTTGACCGAGGGAAGGAGGCGGTAATAGGCAAAGCAGGCCGGCGACGGTCATGGGCCAAGGCCCCAGGATATCCTTCCACCGCATGTTTCTGCGATTTTAACTCCCGGAACACGCCCTGGAAATGGAATTGGCCTGAAAAAAGAAGGAGAGGGCATGAAAATAGATTTTTTGCCGTTGGGGTGGCGAAGAGGTTGGCGTCGCCGCCGCTAAAACACGGCGGAGAGACTATGGATTCGGAGTGGGCAACGATTCTTGGGATTCGATTTGACTGCGACGCCAGGCTTCGAATTTGGATTCCAAGGCCTTGATTTGCTCTTCGTTCAGGGCGGAGGGTTTCTCTACCCGAGGCTGGGATTTTTCCCATGCCCGGCGCTTGGCTTCGAACTCGGCGCGTAAGGCTTCCATTTCCTGCTTGCGGTTCTCAAAATCCTTTTTGGCTTTGTCCTGTTGGGCGCGAATACGGTTTTCCGAAGCTTTTTTGGCTTCCTCCAAGGCTTTCATCCGGTCGGTTTCCATTTGGTTTTGAAGATCGGCGACCTTTTCCTTGAACTTTTGTCCCAAGGCGTCTTTCTCTTCCTGCGTGCTGCCCTGGAGTTTGCTCTTATACTCGTCTACCAAGGCTTTGAATTGGCTTTCCACCTCATCATGCCTTTTCTTGAAATCGTCGATGCCGCCCCTCATGTCCTTGGTTTGTTGGTTGACCTGAAACCGGTACTGGCCATTCATTTGTTCCATGTCGAATTGGAATTGCCGGCACTGGTAACAAGGGGGAGGCCATTCCATTCCCGGGGGAAGTTCAGGGGGAGGATAGGGTGGGGGCGGGGGATAATCATGCCCCATGGCCACCGTAGCCGCAGTGAAGATCAGCAGCGCCGAAAGAGCCCAACCCATGACCCGATTGCCGGACTTTTGGTGCCTCATGCTTCTCATAGAATAACACTTACCTTCCCGCTGGACTAGAGCAGTACGCGAGCATCGTGCCAAGCCGAGGGAAGCGCGTCCACCGCTGGAATCCTTGATTCAAGGCATATTCGGCGTGGAGATGGAAAAAATTCGCGCGCCCCTGTCCCTATACGTGCTGCGGCGTACCGGGCGGTTCAAAGAGTCCGAGATGGAATTGGGGTTTTTAGGGTAGAGAGTACATTTCGCACATGCCTTATGCCGAAGGGGATCCGATTCGTCGCCAGGCCGAATTGGATGCCCTTTTTCTGATCGGCGGCGTTTTATTGACCTTTATCGCCGGGTATATCAATGTCACCTCCTTGATGTATTTCCATGTTCCGGTCAGCCACATGTCCGGCGTGGTATCCAAAATCAGCCAGGACATGGCCTTGAGGGATTTCCACGACATGGGGAGAATGGCCTTTATTTTCGGGGGTTTTTTCGCCGGCGCGACTTTTTCGGGTTTCCTCATCGGCGGCGGCAACTATAAGCCGAGATTGGAATACTGCTTCGTGCTTTTGCTTGAAAGCCTTTTTCTCCTGGTCGCCTTGGTGCTGTTCAAGTTGCAGTGGAATTTCGGCTTGGTTTTCGTCTCCATGGCATGCGGCCTGCAAAACGCCATGGCCAGCAGCTATATGGGACTTATCGTGCGCACGACCCACATGACCGGTATCGTGACCGATATCGGAGTTTTATTGGGCCAATCTCTCAAGCAAGGCCGGTTCAAGGCCTGGAAAATCCTATTTCTCAGCGCCTTGCTGGGCGGTTTTTTCTCCGGGGGCTTCGTGGCATTGCTCATTTACCGGCTCATTTCGTTTTACGGGTTAATCCTACCCTCCTTGCTCTGTATCGGGGTGGCCGCCGCCTTTTATGGCCTGCGCGTGCTTCCCGAATTGCGCCGGATTCCCGCCTAATGCCGGGCGCCGCAGGTCATTCGAAACGGCCTTTCCGCTGGGGCATTTTGGCAGCGGGGGGAATAGCCCGGAAGTTCGCCGCCGATCTGAAGTCCCAGGGCATGCTGATACAGGCCGTAGCCAGCCGCAGCGCGGACAAAGCCCGGGCCTTCGCCGACGCATTCGGCATTCCCACCAGTTACGGCGATTACTCCGCATTGCTGGAGGACGGCGAGGTCGATGGCGTCTATATCGCCGCGCCGAACTCCCTGCATTTGCCTTGGACCACGGCCGCCGCCCGCGCGGGCAAACATATCTTATGCGAGAAACCCTTTACCTGGGATCCCATGGCCGCGGAGGGGGTTTTGCGGGAAGTCTCGGCGGCCGGCGTTTTCTTCATGGAAGCTTTCATGTATCGCTGCCATCCCCAATGGCAAAGGGTCCGCTCCCTGCTCGACCAAGGGGCCATCGGGGACATCCGCCTCATCGAGGCCAGATTCAGTTATGATCTAGGTGATAGTAACGAAAATATCCGCTTGAATCCCGTCTTACAAGGCGGAGCCTGGATGGACGTGGGTTGCTACGGGCTGGACGTCTCCCGATGGATCATGAAATCGGAGCCGATCTCCATTTCGGCCCAAGCCCATGTGGGTTTTACCTCCGGCGTGGATGAATGGTCGGTGACTTCCTTAAGCTTCGGATCCGGCGCCCTGGCTTCGATACAATGCGCGGCGAGAGTGGCGCAACCCCCGTGGGTGGCGGTTTATGGCGGGAAAGGCAGAATCGAAATCCCCCAGCCTTGGCATCCTCCGGCAAACGGGGCCGAGATCATTTGCGTGATTTCCGGTAACGAGCAAAAATTCGTGGAGGGCGACGGATTGCCCCTCTATGCACGCGAGGCGAAACGGGTGGAAGCCGCCATCGCCGCCGGCAAAACGGAATGCGAAGTCATGCCCTGGTCGGAGACCCTGAAACAGGCCGCCGCCATGGCGCGGTGGCGGCTGAGCGCCGGACTGGAACCGGTTTAGCAGGGTGTTGAAAAAGCCCATCGCTGGCCCTCGGGCCGACGAATGGACTTTTTCAACACCCTGTTAGGGCCGGCTCGCGTTAAAACTTCAGGTGCCGGGCGATGTCGAAATCGGACCCCTATTCCGTCGGTAGGGCGGAGGGAGCAAACCGCTCCCCTAAGAACGGAGCACTACCATGAAATATTACCTGTTCATGTACCACGACGAAAAAACCGGCGCCGCGCTTTCCAAGGAGGAAATGGACGGCTGGCTGGCAAAAATCAAGGCATGGAGCGATTCGATGAGGCATGCCGGCGTTTTGATCAAGGCCGAAGCCTTGCACCCCACGGCGGCGGCGACCACGGTTAGGGTCCGCCAGGGTAAAACCCTCACCACCCATGGCCCATTCGCCGAAACCAAGGAACAACTTGGAGGCGCTTATTTGATAGAGTGTTCCCATCTTGATGAAGCCCTCGCCTGGGCGGCTAAATCGCCCCAGGCCGAATTCGGCAGCATTGAGGTGCGCCCGGTATGGGACATGGAAATGACGGCGGCTGCGGATTCCACGCGTGAAAAGGGTTATTTCCGGAAATAAGCCGTCATGGAGGATGCTCTTGTCATGGCGCTCGAAAAGGTCCAGCGACAAGAGCGCGGCCAAATTCTGGCCACCCTCATCGGCTGGTGCGGCGATTTCGATCTCGCCGAAGAAGCTTTGCAAGATGCCCTGTTAGCGGCCATGCAGCATTGGGGTCGAAGGGGAATTCCCGTCAAACCCGGTGCCTGGCTGACCACCGTCGCGCGCCGCAAGGCCGTCGACCATCTGCGTCAGACCGGGGCCGCTCCAGCCGATGCCACGGTTCCGAAGGCCGTCGAAGCAACTGAAGATCCGGACGAGATCGAAGATGCCGATGAAGTCCACGCGGAAGCTGACGACTATCCGGACGAACGCCTCAAGCTGATTTTCACCTGCTGTCATCCGGCCCTTCCCCCCGAGCAGGGGATAGCGCTGACCCTGACCACCTTGGGGGGCTTGACCACTGCCGAAACGGCAGCCGCCTTCCTGGTGCCCTTATCGACCATGGCCCAGCGCCTCGTGCGCGCCAAGCGGAAAATCAAGGATGCCGGACTCCCCTACCGCATCCCTCCTCCCGAACTTCTCGCCGAGCGCCTTGAATCGGTATTGACCGTTCTCTACCTGATCTTCACCGAAGGGTATTCCGCCACGGCAGGCGAATCGGTCATGCGCCCCCATCTCTGTGAAGAGGCCATCCGGCTCGGCCGGTTGCTGGAATTGCTGGTCCGCGGCGATTCGACCGGCATCGACCTGACGGCGGCGGCGCAAGCGGAAATCCTGGGGCTGCTTTCCCTGATGATTCTGATTCACGCGCGCCGGCATGCCCGCGTAGGCGGCGGGGGAGAGTTGATAGGGTTGGAGAATCAGTCGCGTGATCATTGGGAAAAACGGGAAATTACGGAGGGCATGGCCGTCCTCGAAGCGGCCATGCATTTGGGTTGCGCCGGGCCTTATCAATTGCAGGCCGCCATCCAAGCCCTGCACTGCGGAGTCGAAGCACCGGAAATGACGGACTGGACCCGTATCGCGGGGCTGTATCAATCCCTGCTTGAATTTTCAGATACCTCGGTTATCCGACTCAATCACGCGGTGGCGGTAGCCATGGCCGGCGCGCCGGAGGAAGGGTTGGCTCTCCTTGAGGCATGGTGTGGTGAGCTCCAGGCATATGGGCCATTCCATTTGGCCCGGGCCGAGCTATTGCGCCGCATGGGCCGGCGTTCCGAGGCCCTTGCCGCCTATGACCGGGCGCTTGAAGTCACCGGCAATGCCCGGGAACGCGATTTCATCCTCGGCAGGATGGATGCGTGACCTTTCCTCGACAAGCGGGAGGGCGTCCCGCCCGTTTAAAACTTCAGGTGCCGGTCGATGTCGAGGTCGGCTTTTTGCGGGCCGACCACGGCGCTGCTCCAGAGCTTGGGCTGGAAAAGCAGGTCGATGCAGGCCTTCACCTGGGCGGGGGTGATCGCTTCCAGGCGCGCCAGGAATAAATCGACTTCCTCGAGGCCTTGCCCATAGAAAATCTGCCTCGCCAGGGAACCCATGCGGTTATTGGTCGACTCCAAGCCGAGCAGGACCGAGCCCCGCAAATTGCGCTTGGCCTCTTTCAATTCCTTGGCGGAGAGCCCTTCCTTTTTCAGCCGCTTCAGCTCGCCGCTGATGGCCGCCAAAGCCTTGGGCAAGTCGCCGGCTTCGGTGGCGAGACCGATGGAAAAGACGCCGCAGCCCACCATGAATTCGGTATTGGAATAGATGGAATAAACCAGGCCCCTCTCCTCGCGCACGCTTTGGAAAAGCCGCGAGCTCATGCCGTCGCCCAAAACCAGGTTCAAGAGGATGAGGGCCAGGCGCCGGTCATCTTCCCAGCCGAAGGCGGGGCCGCCGAGCAGCACATTGCATTGCTGCACCTTGCGTCGGTCGACGAGATGCCGGGCGACCGCGGCCGGGTTTTCGCGCGGCAAGCGCTGACGGGCCGCCGAGGGGGCTTCGGGCGACAAGAGGCCCAAGGTGGCGGGATTGACGGCCTTGGCCTGGGACGGCCGCAGGCGAAAGGCCTTGCAGGCCAATTCCACCACGGCGCGGTGGTCGACTTGGCCGGCCGCCGTGACCAGCATGGGCAAACGGTCGCGCGTCAGCTTCTGATGCTCCAGTAAATCCTTGCGGGACAAAGCCCGGACGCTTTTGTCGGTGCCGGCGATGGGGCGGCCCAGGGGATGATCGCCGAAGAGGGCTTCCGAAAAAAGCTCATAGACATGCTCTTCGGGATTATCGTGCACGCTGTGGATTTCCTCGACGATGACTTCCTTTTCCTTTTTCAATTCCGCGGGATCGAAATGGGAGTCTAGCGCCATGGATAACAGCATGGCGAGGCCGCCCTCGACTTCGGAGTCGACGACCTTGGCGTGCAGGCAGGTTTGTTCTTTGCTCGTATAGGCGTTCACCTGGCCGCCGCCGGCCTCGAAACGCTGCACCACTTGCAGGGCCGAATACTTCGGGGTGCCTTTGAAGACCATGTGCTCGTAAAGGTGGGCCAGGCCATTGGTCTTTTCGCTCTCATCGCGCGAGCCGGTATCGAGATAGACCCCCAGGCTTCCCGATCGCACGTCGGGCAGCTTTTCCGTGGCTATCAAGACCCCATTGGCCAGGCGGGTGGCCAGGGCTTTTTCATTTCCCGGCCGGTTAGCCGGCTTGGCATGGGTAAGACGGCGTCGCGAAGGGGCTTTGGAGCGCCGGGTTTTCGCGGTGGATTTTGGAATGGAAGGCACGGGTCAGCACTCCGGGGGACGAAAAAGGCCGCTCTTGGATAAGAGCGGCCCATAAATCTAAAAGGTTTGGAGGGAATGGCTCGCGGGTAAAAGGCCCGCCAAGCCCAAGGTTCCCTTTTTAGGCGGGATTCAAAAGGGCCTTGCGGGACAGTTTGATCTTGCCTTGCGGATCGACGCCGATGCATTTGACTTCGAGTTCGTCGCCCATGGAAACCACGTCCTCGACCTTTTCCACCCGGCCGACGGCCAGCTCGGAAATGTGTACCAGGCCTTCCTTGCCGGGAAGGATTTCGACGAAGCAACCGAAAGTGGCTATGCCCTTGACCTTGCCGCGATAGGTCTTGCCCACCTCGGCTTCGGCGAAGAGTTCATTCACCATTTTCATGGCCACCAGGGCATTGCCGCGATGCGGCGCCGAGATGGTGAGATTGCCCTGGTCGTCCACATTGAGGGTCGCGCCGGAGTTCTCCTGGATGCCGCGGATGATTTTTCCGCCCGGCCCGATGAGATCCTTGATCTTGTCGGCGGGGATTTTACGCTGGATGATGGCGGGGGCGAATTTGTTCAACTCGCGGGACTGGGGCAAAACCTCGTTCATCTTGCCGAGGATATGGAGGCGGCCTTCGCGGGCCTGCTCCAGGGCCTGGTGCATGATTTCGGCGGTGATGCCGGCCAGCTTGATGTCCATTTGGAAGCTGGTGATGCCGTCCGCGGTGCCGCAAACCTTGAAGTCCATGTCGCCGAGATGATCCTCGGTGCCGTTGATGTCGCTCAGGGTTTCGAACCGGCTGCCGTCGGAAATCAGGCCCATGGCGATGCCCGCCACGGGAGCCTTGATTTTCACGCCGGCGTCCATCAGGGCGAGCGAGCCGCCGCATACCGAAGCCATGGAAGAGGAGCCATGCGATTCGAGGATGTCGGAAACGATGCGGATGGTATAAGGGAAGCTCTCGGGAGTCGGCAACACGGGAGCGAGGGCGCGTTCGGCCAGGAAGCCGTGACCGACTTCGCGGCGGCCGGTGACGCCCATGCGCTTGGCTTCGCCGACGGAGAAGCCGGGGAAGTTGTAGTGCAGCATGTAATTCTTGAAGGTTTCGCCCTGCAAGGTCTCCACGCGCTGTTCGTCGGTGCGGGTTCCCAGGGTCACCACCACGAGGGCCTGGGTTTCACCGCGTTGGAAGACGGCGGAACCGTGGGCGCGGGGAAGCACCTGGCATTCGATGTCGATGGGGCGCACGTCCCGGGGGCTGCGTCCGTCGATGCGGATTTTCTCGGCCAAGACCATTTCGCGCATGTCGCGCCATTCGATTTGCTCGAGATAATTCTTGATCTCTTTATCGCGGTCGGGATAACGCGCGGCCAGCGATGACAAAACCGTCTTCTTGATCTCGGCCATGGAGGCGTAATGCGCCTTCTTGAGCATGGGCGTGTGCAGCGCGTCCTTGAGCAGGGGCGCGGCCACGTCTTCGACGGCCTTGAACAATTCGGCGTCGACGGCCTTGGGCTGCCAATCGGACTTCTTGACCTCGAAAGCCGAGATCAATTGCTTTTGCGCCTTGCACAAGTCCTTGATGGCCGCGTGGCCGGCGAGAATGGCGTCGACCATACATTTTTCGTCGACTTCGGAGGCACTGCCTTCGACCATGAGGATGGAGGTTTCCGAACCGGCGACGATCAATTCGATTTCGGCGGATTCGAGTTCTTCGAAGGTGGGATTGATGATGAACTTGCCGTCGCGCGTGCCGGAGACCTTCACGGCGGCGACCTGGTCCTCGAAGGGCAAACCGGCCAGGCCGATGGCGGCCGAAGCGGCGCCCACGGCCATGGTGTCGGAATCGTATTGGTCGTCGGCCGAAAGCACGAATGCGACGACTTGCACCTCGCGGCGGTAGCCGTCGGGAAACATCGGGCGCAAGGGGCGATCGATGATGCGCGAGTTCAGGACTTCGCGATCATTGGGCTTCAGTTCGCGCTTGAAGTAGCCGCCGGGGATTTTTCCGGCCGCGTAGAACTTCTCGCGGTATTCCACGGTGAGCGGGAAAAAGTCATTGTCTTGATCGGGACCGGTGGTCACGACGCACAAGACCATGGTATCGCCGATGCGGACGACCACGGAACCTAGGGCCTGCTTGGCCCACTTTCCGCTTTCATAACCGACGGATTTGCCGCCCGGTAGGGCGACGGAGACACTGTGATGGGACATGGTTTTCGCTTTCTCGCCACGCACGGCAGCGCCTTAGCGATGGCCTCCGCTTCGATCCAGGCTTTCGGGGTGAAAGGCGTGGACCGAAGTGGCGACCCGCAGGCGCGTTCCACGAACACGTCGGGGCCGCACGGCGGGCGTAGGGGATGGGGAATTAACGACGCAGGTCGAGCTGTTTGATAAGAGCCCGGTAACCTTCGATATCTTTGCGGGTCAAGTAGTTGAGCAAGCGACGGCGTTGGGCCACCATGGTGGTGAGTCCGCGGCGGGAATGCTTGTCTTTCTTATGAATCTTCATGTGCTCGGTGATTTCTGCTATACGATGCGTAAGCAGGGCCACTTGCACCTTGGCATTGCCGGAGTCCTTCCCGTTGGCACCGTATTGGGACACGAGATTCTGGGCGGTTTCCTTGGTTATGGTTGGCATGCGAGTGATTTTCCTTTAGCGCTGGCCTGGGTCATTTTGATTTGAGAGGCGGTAAAGGTAGATAAGGTTGGGGGTACAGCCAAATTCCCCCCACCGGAATTAGAATTCCCAGCTCGCGCCCGGCATGAAAAGCCCTAAGGTCAGCAGGATAAGCACCAAAACTGCCGTGACCAATAAAAGGGGGCCCACTAATTTGGGGCCTTCGTCGGTTAAACCGTTGATGTCGCCCATGAGATTTTCCTTGGTTTAGCCCCGGAGAAAGCCAGGACCTTCAACCCAAGGTATTAAATGCCCGCCGGCTTGGCCGCTTGGCTCTCGGTAAAGGCTCGGAAATCCGACAAATCCTGGTCGATTTGAGCTTTTAAGGCTTCGACATGGGGGAATTTGATCTCCGCGCGGTGACGGTGAAGGAGGAAAAAGGTGAGTTTTTCACCGTAGAGGGAGCCTGAAAATCCGGGGATATGCACTTCGAACTTATGCTTGCCCTCGGCAAAGGTGGGGGAAAACCCGATATTGGCCAAGGCGAAGAACTCGCTGTCCCCCCATTGGGCTTTTCCGAAATAAACCCCCGAGGCCACTCTCACCTTTTCGGGGTAACCGGGATCGATATTGGCCGTCGGCACACCCAGGGTTTTCGCCCGGCCCGCTCCCGTGACGACCTTGCCGGTATAGCTGAAGGGACGGCCCAATAGGGCATTGGCCGCCGCCAGGCGGCCCGTTTCCAAATGCTCGCGGATGGCCGAAGAGCTGACGACTTCGTCGCCCAGGCTCAGGGGTGGAATCTCCTCCACCGGGACTCCCGCTCCCACCACTTGCCGCAAGAGCTGGGCATCGCCCTTGGCGCCGGCGCCGAAACGGTGATCATAGCCCAATAAAAACGCCCGACCTCGCATTTTGTCCCATAAAAACTCCCGGATGAAGGTCTCGGCGGCAATGGCGGCTAGGGAGCGGTCGAAGGCCAAGGTTACGATTTCCACTGGAAATTCTTTCAAGGCCGCGATTTTTTCGGTGGGGGAACTCAGGCGCGAACAGGGATCGTCGGGATGGAAGAAATGCCGGGGATGGGGTTCGAAGGTAATGACGACGGGCTGCAAAGCGAGCTTTTCGCCCCAAGCGATGAGCCGGTTCAGGATGGCGCGATGGCCCAGATGCACGCCATCGAAATTGCCTAAGGTCAGGGCGGCCGGTTTGTCCCAGGACCGAAGCGGCCAAGGCTGCCCCGACGCGTTCACGACGGAATCAAAACCTTGCGGGGAAATAATTGTCCCAAGGCGTTGATTTCGCCGATGGCCAATAAATTTTCCGATTTGTCCATGACCCGGTAATAGCCGTTGTCCGCAGCCGTCTCGCCCATCAAGGCGTAACCGATGGGGGGAATGGCATTGCCATGCACCAAGGGGCCGGTCCATTTCTCGATGACGCGTACGCCCGGAAGGTGGTTCATCGCCGAGGAAAGCGGCAATAAATCGTTTTCGCCCGTCAATTCGGTTTCGGTTTTGGCGTCTTCAATCCGGAAAGGACCGATTTCCAAACGGCGAATGGCGACGGCGACGCCCCCGCAACCGAGGACCCGGCCGAGATCATGGGCCAAGGTGCGCACATAGGTTCCCTTGGAGCAATGCATTTCCAAGGTGAGCTTGCCGTCTTCGATGGCGATTAAATCGAGGCGGTGAATCTCGACTTCCCGGGCGGCGATGGCGACGGTTTCACCCGCGCGCACGCGATCGCAGGCGCGTTTGCCCTGGATTTTGATGGCCGAATAAGCCGGGGGAACCTGGCTGATTTTCCCGCGGAAGCCGGACAGCGCCGCTTCGACCTGTTCGCGGTTCAAGGCGGGAACGGGAAAACGCTCTAAAACCTCGCCCTGTAAATCGTAGGTATCGGTGACCAGCCCCAATTGGACGTCAAAGCGATAGACCTTGGGCATGCCTTCGAGGAATTCCAAAAGACGGGTGCCGTGGCCGACGGCCACCAGCAAAAGCCCCGAAGCCGCCGGATCGAGCGTTCCCGCATGACCCACTTTTTGCCCGCGGAATAACCTTTTGACCGGAAAGAGAGCTTGAAACGAACTGGAGCCTATGCCTTTGTCGAGCAATAGGAAGCCATGGGCGTTCGGGGTTTTCTTGGCTGACCCGAAATTGGGCCGCAGGGGTGAATTCGGTTCCATCAAAGGTTGGGCATCCGGTTCCGCAAAAGGGGAGGCAGGCTCTAATTCTAGGGCAGGGAACATCAATCGTCTTCTTCCTTCGTGGTCTTTTCCTCGCCGCCGCGCTCCTTGGCCTCCAAATCCTTCAACACGGCGTTGATGCGGAAGCCATGGTCGAGATTTTTATCCTCGACGAAGGCCAGTTTCGGCACCGTGCGGGTTTCCAGGATTTTGGACAGGTGGGTGCGCATGTAGGCGGCGGCATGGCTCAAGGCGGCCATGGAATCGCGTTTTTCCTTTTCGCTTCCCAGGATAGAAACATGCACCTTGGCATGCGCCAAATCGGTGGTGACTTCCACCCGGGATATGGTGACGAAACCGACGCGCGAGTCGGAAAGTTCCCGCAAGATGAAATCACCCAACTCGCGTTGGATGAGATGTCCGATGCGATCCGTCCTGCGAGTCATGACGTGTTATCCGTAAAAAGGGGTGTTGGCAATCCCCGTCCTATCCACGTGGGACGGACGGGGAACCGCTAAGCGTTGACCGGCGTGAGCTTGCGCGCGACTTCGACCTTGCGGAAGAAGGCTATCACGTCGCCCTCGCGGATGTCCTTGACATTGTCCAGGCCGATGCCGCACTCGAAGCCGGCCTTGACTTGCTTGACATCGTCCTTCTCGCGCTTGAGCGAGGTGACCTTGGCCTCGGCGACTTCGATGCCGTTGCGGTAGACGCGGGCTTTGAGTTCGCGTTCGACCATGCCGCTGCCGACCTTGCAACCCGCGACCAGCCCGGTACCCTTGATTTTGAAGAGCTTCAGGATTTCGGCGTCGCCGGCGACTTCTTCGCGCACTTCGGGGCTCAACAGCCCTTCCATGGCGGCTTTCACGTCGTCGACCACGTCGTAGATGATGCGGTAGTGGTTGATGGAAACGCCTTCGCGTTCGGCCAGGGCGCGCACGTGATCATTGGGCAAGACGTGGAAAGCGATGACCAGGGCGTCCGCCGCGGCCGCCAGGTGGATATCGGCTTCCTTGACGGCGCCGACGCCCTTGCTGATGACGTTGACGCGCACTTCCTTGGTCGAGAGCTTTTCCAGGGAGTTGGCGATGGCTTCGACCGAACCGTCGACGTCGCCCTTGATGATGCATTTGAGATCGTGGAACTCGCCGCTCTTGATCTGCTCGTGCAATTGATCGAGGGTGATATGCCGCTTCTGGCGCAATTCGCGATCCTTGGCCGCGAGGCGGCGCCGGCTGGCGATTTCGCGCGCTTCGCGCTCGTCCTCAACCACCACGAAGCTGTCGCCGGACTGGGGAGCGCCTTCCATGCCGAGGATTTGCACGGGATTGGAGGGACCGACCCATTCGAGCGGATTGTCGCGTTCATCGAGCAAGGCGCGGACGCGCCCGGAATAAATGCCGGTCACGAAGGCGTCGCCGACATGCAAGGTTCCGTTTTGCACCAGGACGGTCGCCATGGGACCCTTGCCCTTGTCGAGGCGGGATTCGATGACCGTGCCGCTGGCGGCGCGATCGGGATTGGCCTTGAGATCAAGGACTTCGCTTTCGAGAGCGAGGGTCTCGAGCAGCTTGTCCATGTTCAAGCCCTTTTTCGCCGACACTTCGACGCAAGGGACATTGCCGCCGTATTGCTCGACCTGGACGCCGGCCTCGGCCAATTGGGCCTTGATCTTATCGGGGTTGGCGGCTTCCAAATCGATTTTATTGATGGCCACCACGATTTGGCAATTGGCGTTCTTCGCCAGGGAAATGGCTTCCTTGGTCTGAGGCATGACCATGCTGTCGGCCGCGACCACCAGCACCACCACGTCGGTGACATTGGCGCCTCGGGTACGCATCGCCGAAAAGGCTTCGTGACCGGGAGTATCCAGGAAGCAAATCGGCCCATGCTCGGTCTCGACGCGGTAGGCGCCGATATGCTGGGTGATGCCGCCCGACTCGCCCGCGATGACATTGGTCTTGCGGATATAATCGAGGATGGAGGTCTTGCCGTGATCGACGTGGCCCATGACCGTGATGATGGGCGCGCGGGTTTGCAGCGAGTCCGGGTCGTCCTGGGAGGAATCGCCCACGCCCACTTCCTCGGAATACTCTTCCATGAGCTCGGCGGTAAAACCGAATTCTTCGGCGATGAGGGCGATCATCTCGTGATCGAGGCGCATGTTGATGGTCACCATCATGCCCATTTCCATGCACTTCGCGATGACCTTGGCGGGCAAGACATTGAGCTGTCCGGCCAATTCGCCGATGGTGATGAAATCGGCGACCTTGAGGATGCGCTTTTCCTCGCCCGTCTCTTCGCCTTCGTCTTCCTTGCGATCGCGGCGCAGCTTGCCGGGATTCTTGGAAAGGCTGGCCATGACCTTGGTCACGTTATTGCGCGCGGCCAGAAGTTCGGCTTCGATTTGTTCCTTGGTCTTGCGGCGTCCACGGCCGCCGGAACGGCGCGTGGTGGTCGGGGACGGAGGTCCGCCGCTCTTGTCGCGTTCTTTGTCCCTATCCTTGTCGCGGTCGGTACGCCCGGGTCCGGGGGGCACCCCGACTCCGAGACCCGAAACCACTCCGGCCTGTTGGGCGCGCAAGGCGAAAACATCGCGAGGCCCGTCGAATGGCCTCTCGCCCGTGCGGGGACCGCGTGTCGGACCGACTCCGCCTCCGCCGCCCGGTCCGCGATTGCCTTGATAACCGCCAGCGCCACCGGGACCACCTGGTCCGCGATTGCCTTGATAGCCGCCACCGGCACCGCCGGGACCCCCCGGTCCGCGATTGCCTTGATAGCCGCCAGCGCCACCGGGACCGCTTGGTCCACGATTGCCTTGATAGCCGCCAGCGCCACCGGGACCGCTTGGTCCACGATTGCCTTGATAACCGCCGGCACCGCCGGGACCCCCCGGTCCGCGATTGCCTTGATAGCCGCCAGCGCCACCGGGACCACCTGGTCCACGATTGCCTTGACCGCCTTGGGGGCGTCCGAGTTGGCCGGAATAGCCTTGTTGCTGGCCTCCGCCGCCGCCGCGCCGTCCTTGGTCTTGGCGGCTGCGCGCGATGCGCGCGAGCAGGGCCGCATCGGGCTTTTCAACCGATACTTTGAGTTCTTGGTAAATCGAGCGCGCCTTGGCTTCGGCTTCGGCCGAAGTCATCTTGGGATCGAGGGCAGGGGCCTTGCCTGAGCCATCGGTGGCATCGTCGGGCTTGGCTTCGTGCTTCTGCTCCGGCGCTGCTTTTTCCGCAGCCTCGACCGGTCGTTTCTCTTCCGTGGCAGCCGCCCTGGGAACGGGCCTTGCGGCCGGCATTTCCATGTCCGGCTCCAGAGCCGGCTTGGCGGGGCGTTTCGCCTCGGGCTCCACTTCCGGCGCGACCGGCTTCGCTTCCGCTGCCTTGGGCTCGGATTTTTCCATCGGGGGCGGAGCGGCCTGGGTTTCAGCCTTAGGCGCTTCCTTGGCGACGGGCGCTATTTCCGGAGCGGCCTCGATAATGGGTCTGGCCGGCTCCGGGGGCGGAGGAGGCGCCGGGGTTTCGGCGACCGGGGCGGGAATATGAACCGGTGGCTGTGGAGGCGGACCTTTTTTGATCACGGCCTTCATCGGGATCTTCTTTCCCGAGCGAATCAGCTCATCGCGTTCCATGCGTTCTTTTTCGGCCACGACCAGGGGCTTCACCTTTTGGAAGGTGGGCAGGTCTATCATGCTGGAAGCCGATTTGACGTCTTCGCCCATGTCCTTCAGCAGTCTGAGCAGAAGATCGCTCGAGACTTCATAGGACTTGGCCAGCGAGGAGACGCGTTTCTTAGTTTCAGTCATATAACGGCTTCCAATGTAGTTTCGCAGTGCGTTCCGGAGGCCCCTCCACCGGTAATGGCGGGATATTTGGCTCAAGACCCGAGGGCCTTGAGCTCATGGCCTCAGGGGGACGGCGCCTCTTCGGTCTTCTTCTTGGTAAACAGCGATTCAAGTTCGCTGTACTTATTCGCCATGCGCGGTGCCGCTCCGGTAACCGGAGCTTCGGCCATTCCGGCCACAGCCGGTTTGACGCCCTCGCGCGGGGTGAATAAGGCATCCCTTTCCTCGGGAGGCATATTGTTGAACTCGGTCTGGCCGTAAATATCGAGTTCACGGCCGATTAATTTGCTGGCCAAACGGACGTTTTGCCCGCCCCGGCCTATGGCTTGGGAAAGATCTTCATCGGCGACGATGACGACAACCCTTCCGTCTCCGATATCGGTCAATTGGCGGACCTGGGCGGGAGACAGGGAACGGCGGATATAGGAGCCCGCGTCATCGCTGTAATGGATGATGTCGATGCGTTCATTGGACAATTCCCGGACGATGGCCTGGACGCGATTGCCCTTCATGCCGACGCAGGCGCCGACGGGATCGATGCGCTCATCCTTGCTGGTAACCGCGATTTTAGCGCGGAATCCGGGGTCCCGGGCCACGGCGCGGATAGTCACGATGCCGTCGTAAATCTCGGGGACTTCCAATTCGAAAAGCCGGGCCAGAAATTCGGGATGGGTGCGCGATAAAAGCACTTGCGGACCCTTGGTATTGGTGCTGACATTGGCGATATAGGCGCGGATATTGTCGCCCTGGCGGTAGCGTTCCTTGCGGATTTGCTCCTTCAGCGGGATGATGCCCTCGGTTTTGCCGAGATTCACGAGGATATTGCCGCGGTCGACTTGCTGCACCGATCCGGTGACCAGAGTCCCCACCTTGTGCTGGTAGTCCTCGAAAATCTTTTCGCGTTCGGCGTCACGGACGCGCTGCAACAGGTTTTGCTTGGCCGCCTGGATGGCCGCGCGCCCGAAATTCTCGATGGGGATTTCCATTTCGAGATAATCGCCTTCGGCGGCGTCCTCATTGTATTCGCTGGCCTCGGCGACGAGCATGTACTTCTCGTCGTAGGAGGCCACTTCCTCGGCGGTCATTTCCGCGGGGACGTCGGGGTAATCCTCGACGACATGCACGCGCAGGTAGACGTGGATTTCGCCGGTATCGGTCTCGATCTCGGCTTCCACGTTCTTGGCCACGTTGAGGTATTTCTTCGCCGCGTTGACCAGGCTTTGCTGCAGAGTCTGGATGACCACATCCTGGCTCAGGTTTTTGGTCTTCGCAATCAGCGAAAGGTTCTCGATGAGGTCCTTTTCGAGCGACATGGGGCTCTCCTTAGGAAGGTAGGACAATCTCGCAGCGCGCTTGGGCCACCTGGTCCAAGGGTACTTCGAGCGGTCCGGCCAAGGTTTCGATTACGGCGAGCTTCCCGTCGACCGAAGCCAAAAGGCCGGTGACGAGATGCTTGTTTTGAATCGGCTGCTGGGTGGATATGCGCACGGGACGGCCGATATTCCTCTGCCAGTCCCGCAAGCTCTTGAATGGCCGGTCGATGCCCGGCGAGCTTACTTCTAATGTATAGGGTTCGTCTTCGAGAAGGTTCTCGGCGTCGAGCAAAATGGACAGGCGGCGGCTGACCTGGGCGCAATCGTCCACCGAAACCGCCGGGAGCTTGCCGATATAGACGCGCACCATGCGTCTTTTGCCGGCGCGGAAAATCTCAACGTCGACCAAATCGGCTCCTTGCGCTTCGCATGCGCCTTGGGCCAGTTTGCTGATGCTGTCGATGAGATCCATGACGATTGAAAAAACCCTTGCCTGGGACGCCTAGACGACGTCCCGCAAAAGCTAGCCATAGCCAGCCCGGTCTACCCGAAACCCGAAATCCACGCCAAAGCGCGCATCGGATTGAAAGCGGTTAAACCTTTGCCAAAAGCAGGATTACGTGGGCGCCCACGTGAGGGGGGAGAAGTTAGCTCAACCCCTTCATTCTGGCAAGGCAAGCGGCCTTTGCTGGCTGGTCTCCCGGTTATTATGTTAGCCCTGACTTATGATCAAAGCCTTGATTCTCATTATCGTCGGAAGCGCTGGTTTTTGGCTCAGCCTCAAACATCTTCGCCGTAGCGTGGTTGAAATCAAAGCCAAGCCCAAGGGTTCGCATCGATTCGAGGACAAGGTTTTCAACTATCCCTTGACCTTTTTGTGGTTTGGCTATTTGCTGCTGTTTTTCGCCGGCCTTATCGTCAATAATCTGATTTTCAAATAGCCGGCGATTCCGCTTCCGCCTGTTTGACGCGGTTCCAATAGGCATCCATTTCGGCCAGGCTCAGAGCGGACCAGCTTTTTTCTTCGGACTGGGCCAGTTTTTCCATGGCCTGAAAACGCCGGAGGAATTTCTGATTGGTGGCGGACAAGGCCCTTTCGCTGTCGATATGCAGGCGACGGCCCAAATTGACCATGGAAAACAGCAAATCCCCATATTCTTCCTGCAACCGGGCATGGGCCGCTTCGGGGGTGGGGTATTCCCCGGCCATGGCCAGACTCGGGGTCAAGGCCGGCTCGGCGAGAGAGCCGGTATGCCGCAAATGCTCTAATTCCTGCTCGAATTCGCGTAATTCCTCATGAACCTTGGCCAGGGGACCTTTCCAATCCGGCCAGTCAAAACCCTGCTTGGCCGCTCTCTTCTGCATTTTTTCAGCCTTGGCCAAGGCCGGCAATTTGGCGGGAATCTGCCCTAAAAGCCCTTCGTTTTGCGCATCGGGCCCCAAGCCTTTATCGGCCTTTTCCCGCTGTTTGATCTGGTCCCATTGCGTGACGACGGCAGCGGCGTCTTCGGCCTTCGCTTCGCCGAAGACATGCGGGTGACGGCGTATCAATTTTTCCGATATGCCCGAGGCGACGTCGGCGAAGGTGAAATGCCCGGCCTCCTCGGCCAATTGGCTGTGAAAAACCACTTGCAGGAGGAGATCGCCCAATTCCTCTTCCATATTGGCGATATCCTGATTTTCCACGGCATCGACGAATTCATAGGTCTCTTCGATAAGGCAACTCAAAAGGGTTTGGTGGTTTTGCTCCTTATCCCAGGGGCAACCATCGGGGGCGCGCAGGCGCGCCATGATGCGGAGTAAGTCTTCCAGGCTGTGTTTAGGCATGCTGGAAAAGGTGCAAAGGTGGTCAGGCGGGAAAAAGAAAATTATGATCTGCTCAAATGAGCAGTATATCGTCCCAAAGTCCGGCTTATCCGGTGGGTTTAAAGCGTTTACCGCAACCACCTCCGATCTATCAATTGGGCGCGTGGCCGCTGGGGCCCGAGCGGGCCATCGCCTTGGTGGGAACCCGCCGCCCCACCCGCCGGGGCATGGAATTAACCGCCGTTTTGGCGGAGATGCTGGGCGAGGCGGGATTCGGCATCGTCTCGGGCTTGGCGCGGGGTATCGATACGGCCGCTCATGCCGCGGCATTAAGAACAGGCCGCTTGACGGCCGCCGTATTGGGCTGTGGCTTGGATACGGTTTACCCCAAGGGAAATAAGGCCTTGATGCGGGCCATCGCCGATCGAGGAGCCCTCATCAGCGAATATCCGCCGGGCACTCCTCCCTTAAGAGGGAATTTCCCGAAGCGCAACCGTTTGATCGCCGCTCTTACCCAGGCCGTCATCGTCATGGAGGCCGGCGCCCAAAGCGGCGCGCTGCATACCGCGGTCTATGCGCGGCGGCTGGGTATACCGGTTTGGGTGCCTTATGCATTGGCCTCCGGCGAACAGGGAATGGGTTTGAGCCGGCTTTTGCGGAGCGGCGCCCGGGGCTTTCATTCCTGCTCCGAACTGGTGAACCGATTGGCGTCTCCGACCAAGGGCGAAAACCCGGCGGATGCCGGCTCTCCCTCGACTTTATCCTCGACCTTAGCGACCGCCCATTCTTCGCCTAGGGAAGCGGAGAGGCCCGCGCATGAGGCCGTGCGCGTCATCGAGGCGAAGCCGCCGGTTTTGCGGCGCCTGGCGATAACCCCCGAAGGCTTGGGCGCGGAAGATCTTTATCTCGCCTGGCAACAGGAAATGATAGCGGAGCCATCGTCCGGTTCCCCATCCCTCGCCGCCTCGAAGTGGCGGTGGCAAATCCTGCAATGGCAATTGAAAGGGTGGTTGGTTCAAGGCAGGGACGGGCGTTATTACGGCAAACCCGATGAGCTTATGGTATGCTGAGCGCGGCAGTCCATGCGAGAAAGGATTAGCTTTTCCGGTATTCTATGGAACATTCCGGCTAAGACATGGCGGGCGCGGTAAAGCGGAAAACCGGAAAGTCCTTCCCTTGGTTGCGGTGGCTTATGATCGGCATTTTCGCCGCCGTTCTCTACGACGTCATGACCGGCCCCAGCGGCTTGCTGAGCCTGCACCGGTTAGCGCGGGATAACCAAGGCTCGCGGCGAATCATCGACAGCCTGGACAGGCAAGGCGATGAATTGGCGCTGCAAAAACGCCGGCTGCAAACCGACAGCAGCTACTTGGAGGCCGTGGTGCGAAGGGAATTGGGCATGGCGAAGCCGGGGGAAAAGGTCTATCGCTTTTTGGATAGACCCAAACCCCAGCCCTGAACGCCTGCCACCCCGCTTAGACGGGGCCTTTAGGCGCTATTTTTTGCCTTCAAAGGTGGGCTTGGGCTTATTGTCCTTAGCGGCCACCATGTATCCAGCCAGCATTCCGTCCAGATAAAAGCGCGATACCGTCAACCCGCCATGGATGGGTTTTCCGTAGCGCGTATCCTGCACGGCGTCGAACTGGAAACTTTTATCCTGCCAGGGAGCCTTGATGAGCTGTTCGACCGGGGTATCCTGGTGCATGGCCTTGGCAACGACCTTGGTCAGCGATTTGCCCAGCATTTCCACCTGGGTATGCCCCCAGAGGTGGCGAGCGGACTCATTCCAACCGATGATTTTAAGGTCCGGATCGCACACTATCACGGCCGGCCCAGAGGCATTCCGGTAAGCTGCGGCGGCCTTCGCCGCGCGTGCGTAAATCTCTTCGTCCAACGCTTCGGGGGAGATGCCTATCTCCTCCACGTAACGCAGGACAGCCTCTTCCGTTAAACGGCGGGGCCCGCGACCGATGCGCTCATAGGGCATGCGGCCTTGATCGAGCCAGTTTATCACCGTCTGGGCGGAGACATGGAAGAGTTTCGCGACTTCTCCTGTCGTAAGCATGATAGATGACTCCTGCAGTCTTCGCGATACCGTCATGCGATGGCGATCCGCAAATTCCTAGCTGGATTATCACGCACTTCTGTAGATATTTCAACATGGAATCGTTTTTCGGGCCATTAGGGGTTGAGGCAAAGCCCGCTAATCGCCCTCGCCGGCCTGCGGGGTCGCGAGCAGGGTTAACGACCCGGCTACCAACGGGGTTGATGGATGGTATAATCGCAAGCAGGTCCCCAACTTATGGCAATCGAGTGAGCGTCGCATCCACCCCGGTCTATTTTTTGGGCAGGACCCCCGCCTTGGGGGAGCACCTGAAAAATTTTTATTCCCAGTTGACCTGGGACCCTTTGTACCGGTTGCGGGTGCGGTTCGAAAGCATTGATCCGGATCATTGGCCCGAAGTCCTGCCGCGCCGGCAAGTGGCCTTGCTCTTCCTGGAAATCCTTCCGGAGGAAATCGGCCTGGCTTCGGTATTGATCCAATCCCTGCGGGCTTTCAACCCTTCCCTGCAAGTGGCCCTGCTCGCCGACGACGACGTCGATTACTTCCAAGTCGCCCAGGAATGCTCGGTCGGCAATGTGATCAAAAAAAGCGCTTTCGACGCGCCCTTGATCCGGGCTTTGACGGTGAGGCTTTTGACGGGGAATATTTTCGGTTTCGATCCCTATTTCCCCGACGGCTATACCGTGGGCCCGCTTTACCGCACCTATAGCGGCAAGGTGACGGTGGCCACCGTGATCGACGAGGCTTTCGCTTTCGGCGAAAACTACGTCAGCCCCGACGAGCGCGGCAATTTCCGCATGTTCCTGCATGAAATGCTGCTCAATACCTTCGCCTACGCCATCCACGGCATATCCCCCGAAGAGCGCGACGCGCGCGGCACGACGGCTCCGGAGGAAATCGACATTCCCGTGCGGCGCGGGATCAAGTTGATGGTGGCCGTCGACAAGGAGAAGCTGGGTTTTTCGGTCACCGACAGCACCGGCAATCTGAGCATGCTCCGGCTTTTGCAAAAGCTGAGGCGGCAATCCCGTATCGGTGATGAAACCGTTCCTCCCGGGTTACTCGACGAGACCGGCCGGGGCATGTCCTTGCTTTACCGGTACAGCCGCTTCATCGTCAATATCCTGCGGGGCGTCCGCACCGAAACCATCTTCCTGCAATACCACCAGCAGGAGTTGAACCGCTTCGAGAGCATTATCATCACCGAGGTCAATCCTCCCACGGATTAGCCTTTTCGCGGCGGTAAAACCGGTTTCTCCGGTTATCCACACACTATCCACAGGTGTGGACAAATCACCTTATTTTAGGCCGTCACGAGGTACCGGAACCCCAAACGGGCGCAAATAACTCCATGTCTTCAACAAATTTCGGGGTGATCCGTTAAATTGGGGAAACCTCCAAGCGTTAGTTCGCACATCCACACCCGGGAGAAACATCCATGAAACCGTTCCGTACAAGCGTCGTAGCCTGCGTCTTAACCTCCGTTTGGGCTTTGGCCCAGGGCGATTACGCGGCCTCGCCTGGCAGCCTGACGGCCGGTCCGTCCCAGGCCAATACGGGGGCGGCCGCCAATTTGCGCACGGGGCTTTACGGTACGGTCATGAAGGGCAATGCCGCCGCCGATAATACCGTCGATGATTTGACCAAAAGGCCGCATTTGATCGAACAGCAATACCTGGCCGGCTGGGGGGGCAACGATTTGCTGAGCGCGGCGTTCAATTTCCAAGCCGCCGATTTCAATTGGTTCGGAGCGGCCTATGGCGGCGCCGTGCCCGATGAAGTGCGTTTCGGATTGGCGAGCGCCGGCCATTTCGGAGCCGGAGTGATGGTATCGCTGGCCAAGTTCACCTCCGAGGATTCGGTCGGCGCGGCCGCCAGGAAGAGCAAAACCGTCCTGGAAAACGATGGTTTCGGCCTCTTCGGCAGCTTCGCTTTGGGCGGGGCGGGCGATGTCTACGGCGAGGTGTCGGTTTATACCGGCTTCGACGATTCGGCGTCCGGCGACGACAATTACACCCGCATCGAACTCAGCCCGGGCGGCACGAGCGAAGTGACTCCCCGCCTCATCCATGTCCTGGCGGGCTGGAAAAAGGACGCGACCTCCGAGGGCACCCATAGCCTGAACGCGGAATTAATCCTCAATATCGGCAATTGGGAGAATGCGCCCGCGGGCGGAACTTCGGTGGAGAGGAAAATCACCGACATCCAATTGTGGTTTTACCATGGCTATATCCTCAAGGACGCCGGGTCTTTCAAGGTTTTCGCGGGAACCAATAGCGAAATCGCTTACCAGGACCTTTCCTGGGACACCGAACCCAAGGATCGTTCCGCCTTGCTCATTCAAACCACGCCCAATATGAGCTTTCAAAAGACCTTGAAGCACGGCTTCGAAGGTTATGCCGGGGCGGGTTTCACCTTGGCCTGGCTGAATCAAAAGAACCTGCCCGCCAACCTGGATAAGAGTTCGAGCCTGGTGACGGCCGGGGCCGACATGGCCCTGGGATTGCGCTGGGTCTATGAAAACCTGGCCGTCGAAGGCGCCTTGAAGGACGCGGTATTGGCCAATGGCCCTTATTTCATCGGCGGCAATACCAACCAGGGCCTATTCGGCCAAGTCGGATTGACGGTGGGTTTCTAGCCCGTCCCCGGGCCGCCCGCCTCGCGGCGGTCCCTGCCCCTCCCCGGGTTTCCCGGCCTACTTGCGGGCCGGGAACCTGTCTACCTTGTGCCGTTCATGAAAACCATTTTGCTTTTGCTGGCATCGAATATTTTCATGACCTTCGCGTGGTATGGCCATTTGAAATTCCGGCAATCCCCTTTGTGGATTGCCATCCTGGTGAGCTGGGGCATAGCCTTTTTCGAATACACCCTGCAAGTTCCGGCCAACCGGATCGGCAGTTACGTCTTCACCACGCCTCAATTGAAAGTCATGCAGGAAGTCATCGCCCTCCTGGTATTCGCCGTATTCTCGGTGGTCTACCTCAAGGAAGCGCTGGCCTGGAATCATCTCATGGCTTTTTTATGCCTGGTGGGGGCGGTCTATTTCGTGTTCGGCAAATGACGCAGGCTTGCATGCGCGCGCGGGATTAGCCACAATGGGGCATGGTGAGGATGGGCCTTTGGCTGGCATGCGCGGGATTGGCCGCCGCCGATCAATTCAATCACAAGGTGATTCTGGTGGGGGACAAGGGCGCGGCCTATGGCGGCGCCTTCGCGGGCTTGGCCGACGACGCGACGGCGACGTGGTACAATCCCGCCGGCCTCACCCAGCTCAAGCACGCCAAACTCAATGTATCGGCGCAATTGGTGCAATACCAGAAACAGCGCATCGACATCGCCGACGGCAATAGCATCCCCTACAACTCCTTCAATTTTTCCCCATCCATCACCAGCATGTCCCAGAAAATGGGACGCTGGGCCTATGGTTTTTCCCTGGCCACTCCCCAGAACGATTTATACCAGGGCAGCCGCGACTTGGAGGGCAGCTATTACAGCGAGGATAAGGGTGATTTTTGCTATAGCGAGGAGGGCGGGAATGCCTGCTCGGCCCAATTGAACCTGAGCTATTCGGAATTGAACAAGAGCACCCTCGTCGGCCCCAGCCTCGCTTTCACCTATAGCGATGATCTCAGCGTGGGGGTCAGCGTCTACGGCATCTACGCCAACTTGATCGAGAAAACCTCCTATGGATCGAGCCGCTACCAATTCGTCGGCGGCGATTCGGCCAACCTCGCGAAATTTTACGACAACCTGCTTAACCGCGAAGTCACGCAAACCGGTTGGGGCCTGACCGCCGAACTCGGCATTCTCATGCGCCTGTCGCCCGATTTTACCGTCGGCGTCATGGCGACCCCCGGCAGTTACGTCTTCGCCTCGCGTCGCGAGTCGCAGCGGACGGAATTGTTTTTCAATGAAGGGACGGTGGCGGAAGTCGGCGGCGATCCCGTCGTCTCCCAAGGGGTTTTATACAGCCTGGAAAAATCGGAAAAGCATGTCGAAATCTCCGCACCCAGCCTATCGGTGGGCTGCGCCTGGACTCCCGCTGCATGGCTTACCCTGACGGGGCAAATGGATTATTACCTCGCCAGCCGCTATTCCTATACCGGCTATTCTCCGCGCGACAATGACGAGGCGAGATCGTATTTCGAGTATACCGTGCCGCAAAAATACCGCTACAACATCGACAAGCAAAGCGTGGTGAATTTTTCGGGCGGCCTCGACTTCCGCTTCACGGACGCTTATTCCCTGGCGCTGGGGGGATTCACCGACCGGAGCCAGGGGCCTTATGATACCCGTCCGGCCAGTTGGAATAGGCGCATCGACTGGTATGGCGTGGCCTTGTCGCTGGGGGTGGCCAAGACCTATACCGAATCGCGATTCGGGATTTCCGCCGCTTACGGCGACGCGGGCATCACGCATTTCCGCTGGGGATACGCCGAAAACGGCAATCAGCCCTATATCATTTCCGAGGAGGGCCAGGTGGTGCGCTACCGGCAAATCTTCAATGCCTATAACCTCGCCGTTTTCCTAAGCACGACCTTGAAGGTCTGAGCGCTAAAGCCCCCGGCGCCTTGACTCCGCGGGGCTCAAGGCATGGCCCGGTTCAGGGTTTCCTCGAAAAAGCGCCGGCCCAGGGCCGGATCCTCGTCGACCTTCACCAGGGGAAGGGGCTGGCCTCGCCGCCAAGCGCCCGCGATTTCGATGTTGAGGTTTCCCAGCACTTGCAAGACGAGATTGGTGGCCTCGACCCGCATATTCCCCGAGCCGTCCGAGACGGCCAGGCGCAAGCGCTGGACGCCGGCGGGCAATTCCTTCAAGGCCGCGTCGACACCCACCCATTGACCCAGCCAAGCCTCGCACCAGGCATGGCCGATGAAGGCGCCGTCGCCGACGGTGGCGAAACCCATGGCCACCCGCGAAGGTATCCCCTCGGCGCGCAAGAGGGCGGCCGTCAAAACGGCGGCTTCGGAGCAGTCTCCGCGCATGCGCGCCAAGGCTTCGCGGCTGGTGCCGAATAGGCTGGCGCCCAGGGCATAGTCGAAGTTCTTGACCAGGTAGGCGTAGACGGCGGTGACATAGGCTTGCGGGGTGCGGGTTCCGCGTTTCAACCTTTTAGCCAAGGCGGTTAAAGCCGTGTCGCTCAAGTCGAGATAGGGCGTGCTCGCCAAATAGCGAGCCAGGCTGTCGCTTCTCAGGCTCGCATAGGCAAGGGCCGGGCCCGGCCAGGGCGGTTTACGGGTCATGACGGCGGGGTGGCCGGCTTTGTCCCGTCCCGCCGGGGTTTGCAGGGGATCCCGGGCCGCCAAGGGCGGCAAGGCCGTTCCCGGCCGGAGCCGCAGGGAAAGCAGCATGCTGTCGGCGCTTTGCCCCGGGGCGAGAGCATGCCGGGAAACGGGGAAATAACCCATGGCATCGGCGCTGTCCCTTTTCCCGAGGGCCGGCATGGCGGCCAAGCTGTCCTCGATGGTCGGTAAGCTGAGCGGGGTTTCGGCGTCGGGTGCTTCGATGAAAGCGGATATTCTCCATCGTTCGTGATAGGCCAGAAAGTGGATGATTTGGGTGGATACCAGGCTGTCCATGCCCATCACGGGCTTGGTAAAGACCACCTTGCCGGCCACCTTGAGTCCGGCCCGGCCGCCCTCCCGCCGGTTTTCCAGGATGCTGTCGCTCGATCTCAAGGTGTCGATGAAAGGCTTCAGCTTCGCATTCGAGAGCAGGATGAGGTCGAACATCCTTTCCGCCGAACCGACGAGCAGGGCCTTGGCATTCTCGGGCCGGCTCGAATTGAGCAGGGAGTCGAACCTGGTCAATACCGCTTCGGGAGTTCCCAAAGGCTTAGCGGCCGAAGGGGACGGCGCGGCCGACGGTCGGAGAGGCCCCAGCAAGCAACTCGCCGCGATGAAAAACGTCCCGAGAAATGGATGCGCCGAGTTCTTTGCCATGGGCGACCAAGGTAGCAGAATCCCAATTAGTTTTACCCTGATGCATCCCCTCCCCGGGTCCCGATGACGGACCTCTTCAGCATTGAGCGCCAACCCGATGACGAGAGTTGCGGCATCACCTGCCTGCAGGCCGTTTACCGCTACCACGGGGTGGACGTCGCCCTGGATCAATTGCGGAATGAAGTGCATCACTGGCAAACCGGGGGAACCGTGGCCGTCAACCTGGCCCGGCATGCCCTGGGCATGGGTTTCCAAGCCACCATTTACACCTACAACGTGCAGATTTTCGATCCCACCTGGGTCGAATTGCCGGGCGAGGAACTGGCGCTGAAACTCAAGGCCAGGCAAGGGAAAATCCGCAGCAAGAAGCAGAAGAAAGTCATCGGCTTCTACCTTGACTTTCTCCGCAAAGGGGGTAATATCAGATTCGACGATTTGGACGACGAATTATTCAATCGCCTTTTCGAGCGCCGCGCGCCGTTGTTGGTGGGACTGTCGGCGACTTACTTGTATCAATCCATGCGGGAAACCCATGACTGCGTCGAAAACGACATTATCGGCAATCCCGTGGGGCATTTCGTGGTGGTGACCGACTGGGACAAGGCCTCGCGGCAAGTGCTGGTCCACGATCCGCTCCGCCTCAACCCGATTTCCGACTCGGGAACCTATAACCTGCCTTTCCGGAAATTCAGCAATGCCGTCATGCTCGGCAGCCTGACCTATGATGAGAACCTGCTCGTCATCACGAAAACATGATTCGAGCCCTTTGCGTCGTCGATAACGTGCGCACGTGGAAAAAACGCGTGCCGCAAATGGAATTCGTTTCGCCCAATGATTACCTGTTCGCCTTGCAATACCAGGACATACGCAGCGTCCGGGTGATCAACCTGGCCAGGAATTTCGATTACCTCGGGCGCGGCTATTACGTCTCTTTGGTCGCCGAGGCCAGGGGACACAAGGTCATCCCCAGCATAGCCACCCTGCAGGCCCTGTCCCGCAAGGAATTCTGGCTCATCGAAACCGACGATCTCTCCGCCCAAATCCACAAGGACTTGGCCCATCTGGGCAATGACAAGTTCGAGCTCTCGGTCTATTTCGGGCATAATGTCGACAAGCGCTATGAAAAACTGGCGCGCATGTTCTTCAATCTCTTTCCCTGCCCCAGCTTCCGGGTTTATTTCACGCGCGAGAACGGCACCTGGAAAGTATCGGGCATACGCGCGGTCGGTCCCGCCACCGTGCCCGAGCACCATCAAGACGGTTTCGCGGCGGCGATGGCGGATTACAGCGTCCACCGTTGGGGCGGAAAGCCTAAAATCGCCGCGGCCCGCTACGATCTCGCCATTTTATTCAACCCCAAGGAAGGCCTGGCGCCGAGCAATGACGCGGCCATCCAGAAATTCATCAAGGCCAGCAAGGCCGTGGGCCTCGACGCCGAAGTCATCGAAAAGCGCGACTACGGCCTTTTGCAGCAATTCGACGCGCTGTTCATCCGCGAGACCACGGCCATCGATCACCATACCTACCGTTTCGCGAAAAAGGCGGCCAAGGAAAACCTGGTGGTCATCGACGATCCCAAATCCATCCTTTACTGCACCAATAAGATCTTCCTCTACGAATTGTTCAAGCGCGCCGGCATACCCCGCCCCAATACCTTCGTGGTGGGCGAGGACACGGTCGGCGAAATCACCCAGCGCTTCGGATTTCCGGTCATCCTGAAAATTCCCGACGGGAGCTTTTCGCGCGGGGTGGTCAAGGCCGAGACGGCCGATCAATTGACGGCCTATGCCCAGGAATTCTTCAAGCGCAGCGACTATATCGTGGCCCAGGAATTCATGCCCACGGACTTCGACTGGCGCGTGGGCGTATTCAACGGCAAGGCGCTCTATGCCTGCCAATACTTCATGACCCGCAACCATTGGCAGATTTACAACCACGGCAAGGAAGGCCGGCTCGCTTCCGGGGCGCATAAAACCTTCGCCGTGGAGGAGATCGATCAGCGAATCATCGCCCTGGCGCTCAAGGCGGCCAAGGTGATCGGCGACGGGCTCTATGGCGTCGACATCAAGATTTACGACGGCAAGCCCTATGTGGTCGAGGTGAACGACAATCCCAATATCGACGTGGGCGTCGAAGACGGCATCCTCAAGGACGCGCTTTATCTCCGCATCATGGAAGAGTTCTTGCGGCGCATCGAGCGCGGGAAAATGCCTAAAGGCGGCTTATTGCCGCTTCCCAACGGGGGGGAGACGGCGAAGTCGATGCCGTCAGTCGACCATGGCGCGCCAAAGGGCCAGGCCGCCGGCCAACACCAATAACACGATGGCGACCACAATGGCGTGGTGCTTTTTTTCTTCCGGCGCCAAAACCGTCATGGCGGTGGGATAGGGATCGCTTCCGGTCAGCGCCATTCCGCGCGAGCCCGGCAGGGGCGCCATTTCCTCCATGGCATCGGCGGTTTCAGCCGGCTCATTGGCCTCGCCCGGAGAAGTCGACGGCTCCTGGAGCAAGGTCATGGAGGGATGCAAGGCTTTCTCCGGCTCGATGGCGAATGGATTATTCGTCGCCGACTCGAAGCTTTCCGCCCCTCCCGACGGGCGCCAGCTTTCAAAACCGGGCTCCGATCCCCCTTGCCTTTCGGCGCCGGTCAAGACCTCGTCCAACGGGCGGATTTGGCTCGTCAATTCATCCTTGTCCCACGGGGAAACCTGGGCCGAGGCCGGATGCCGTTTCTGATATTCGGCTTCCAATAGGGCCAAGGCCTCGTCGGGGCCATCGACGCGCGCCTTGTCCAACATCCTTTGCAGGCGGTTATCGGATATCGCTTGGACGCGCTGGGCGAATTCATCGAGTGTCATGGCGTCTTCCTCTGATTGATTTGCCGCGGGACCCGCCGGCCATTCCTCCCGGATTTCCGCTGGGCCGTCCGTATGGCGCCAAAGTTAGTGACCGCGATCACCATTTCGGCGGGCCGGCCTGGATATCCTTCGTATTTGGAGATTTTTATGGCTGGAATGCTGCGTCATCGGTTTCGATTTTCCCTTCAAAACGCGGGAATTGCAATAGCCCCCTTCTTTTTGGGACTGGCGGCCTGCGCGCCGCAATACTACTTGCCCCCTCCTCCCATACCCGCCGGCTATCCTTATTCCCAGCAGCCGCAGGTGGTGATAGTCAAATCATGCGATTGCCCCGCCCAGGGCCTGGGTTATCTCAGCATCCATTCGGCGCCGCCTTTCGCGGCGGTTTTCATCAATGGCAAATCCGAGGGGGAAACGCCGCTGGAAAACATCATCGTGCCCGCGGGACAGGCGCATATCGAATTGATTCACCGGCAATTCGGTCCCATGGATACGGTCTTGCAAGTGTCGCCGGGACAGAAAATCGATTTGAAAATGCATTTGAACCAAACCGAGGCTTCCTTGCCGAAAGGTTGAGGCATCCTATCTTTCCTCCTCATTTGGAGGTCTCTTTCATGGTTCAATCCAGGTCATGCTTATCCGCCGCCGCCCTTATCACCACCCTTAGCGCCGCGGGCCTGAGCCTCGCCCCATCCCCAGCCCACGCCGACGGCGCATTCAAGGCTCCCGGCCTTTATGCCACTATTTACACGCCCAAAGGCCCCATCGGCATCGCGCTGGAATTCGAAAAAGCTCCCATGACCGTCTGCAATTGGGTCGGTTTGGCCGAAGGCACCAAGGCCAGCAATAAGCCCAAGGGCCAGCGGTTTTACGACGGCCTGGTTTTCCACCGCGTGGTGCCGGGTTTCGTCATTCAAGGCGGCGATCCCGAAGGATCGGGCCGGGGCGGGCCGGGTTATCAATTCCCCGATGAATTCCATCCCGATTTGAAGCACAATGCCGAGGGCATTCTCTCCATGGCCAATGCGGGGCCCGGCACCAATGGCAGCCAATTCTTCATCACCTTGGCCCCCACGCCGCATCTGGACAATAAGCACAGTATTTTCGGGCATGTCGTCTTCGGCATGGACGCGGTTAAGAAGATCGCCGTCGGCGATAAAATGGACAGCGTGAGGATAACCCGCGTCGGCGACGCGGCCAAGAATTTCAAGGCTACCGAAGAGAAGTTTCAGGAATGGGTTACCTTAGCCGGTAAAGGCAAACACGAAAAGGAAGCGAAGGCCATGGAAGAATTCGAAGCATTGGAAAAAAAGGCGACCACCACCGCCTCGGGCTTGAAGTATATCGTGAACAAGCCGGGCACCGGTCCCAAGCCGCAAAAGGGAGATAAGGCCGTGGTCCACTATACCGGCAAATTGACCGACGGCACCAAGTTCGACTCCTCCCTCGACCGCAATCAACCCCTGGAATTTCCCGTCGGGGTGGGCATGGTCATACCGGGCTGGGATGAAGCCTTGCTCGACATGCAAAAAGGCGAAAAGCGCACCTTGATCATCCCGGCCAAGCTGGGATATGGCGAGCGCGGAGCCGGCCCCATTCCGCCCAATAGCACCTTGGTTTTCGACGTGGAATTGCTCGACTTCGTCGCGAAAAAACCATGAAAGTCCCGGCGCTAGTCCTCGCCTTGGCCCTCGGCGTGGCCACGGCCGCGGAGGACAAGGAACAAGGCAGCCAACGCATCGGCTACATGTTCACCCAGGTGCCCATCGCCACCGCCCTCTATGGCGGCGGCATTCCCTGGGCCTTGGATGCCGGCAGCGTCAAAGCCAAGGTCGCGAGCTATTTCCTGGCGGCCCCCGTCGCCTTCGGCGCCCACCTTTGGTTTTCGCAAAGCCGTCCCTTCACCCAGGCCCATCGGCTGGGCACCAGCTACTTATCGGTGATGTCCTTATATACGGGCTTCGCCTTGCCCGCCAGCCTCATCGATTCCCGCGACACGCGGTGGCAAGTCGCGGCCTGGTCGAGCATGGCCCTTTATCCCATCGGGGTTTATGGCGGCTATTTATTGGGGGATGCCTATCAGGCTGAACCCGAAAGGATACGCACCCAGGCCAATTATGCCTTGGGCTTCGGATTGCTCGGCTTTTTCACCCCCTTGCTTTACTTCGAGGATTTCGGCGCCCATCGGGAAGCCATGTGGCGCATCGGCCTGGCGCAAAGCGTCGGGCTGGCGGGCATAGGGCATTTCATTTCCCGGTACCAACAAAGCGGACCGGAGGCCGCCGGAGGCGCCAAACTCGGATTGGCCAATCACACGGCCCTGGGCATGGCGGCCGGCTTATTGACGGCCGCATGGGCCGACGCTTCGTCCTTTCGCCCCTGGGCGGGCGGGGCCATCGTCGGCGGCACCTTGGGCTTCATGGAAGGGTTATGGTTTTTTCATGACAGCCGTGATACCCGGGAGCGAGGCGTATTCACCATGCTCGGCGGGGGCGTCGGCGGTTTGGCCGGGGTGGGGTTAACCGTCCTGTTCTGGCCGGATGGCAGCGGATACAGCCAACGCGTGACGGCGGCCAGCTTGCTCGCCGGAGGCGCCTACCTGGGTTATGCCGCCACCTACTTGTTGACCCGAGGCATGCAAGAAAGCCATGCGGTCGGCAAGCGCCCAGGGTCGTCAGCGAGCCTGGCGGCGGCGGAAAAAACGCCTGCCGGTTGGTCGTGGAGTTTTCAACCCGTCCCCCTCGTCACCCCGGAAATCACCGCCGCGCGCGAAGCGATGCCGGGGCAAGAAAAGGTGTCCTGGCGGTATAGCATTCCCGGTCTGGTGGCCCGCTTTTAAATGCCGTTACCGGATAGGGACCGATGCCCTTTCCGGTATTTGGGTTTTAAGCTGAAAAGGGAGGGGATAAACCGGAAGGGGTCCCGCGAGGTTGGACGGGAAGGTTTATTTTTCTTTGACTGAGGCCAGCCCCGGCGGCTGACCGTATTTCATTTCGGCGTGCCACATGCAGAATCTTCCTAAGGCTTTAGGAAGTTTTTCAGGAGTGCTCCTTGGCCTTAGCCCAAAAGGTTATCGAATTAGCCCCGGCCCTGCCCGAGTCGGTCCGGCTATTCCTAGATCCGAGCATTCCCCAGCATGAATTCGTCAAATTGCTTTTCGCCGCCCTGGCGCGGGAAAAGACCTCTCAATTCGCGGGAGTGAACCGGTTCCTCGAATCCTTTATCGGCGACGCCAACCGGCTGTCGGAAGAAATCGCCAATTACCAATTGGCCCTGGAACACGTTTCGCCGCCCCATCCGGAAATACTGGATCCCTACGACGCCCTGCGGCGCAAGGCCGAGCATGCCCTGATGGAATTGCACCGGGCCAAGATGCGCCTCAACGAATTCAAGATAGCGGTTTGCCGGTTCCTGGTGATCTTCGAAGCCCCCAACCGGGACGCCATCAAACAGGCGCGCAATGTCGAGGAATGGATGGACTCGGCCACGCTCGCCGAAATGCGCCTGACCCGCCTGGTCAGCCAGGAGCAAAACCGCAATTTGCAGCAGCAACTGGCGCTCTTCCTGACTTTCCGCTCCGTGGTCTGCTCCTATGACGGCCCCGCCCTGTATATCCGGCAATTGGAAGGCTCGCTGTCTTCCATGCAGGCCTTGCATGAAAAGGCCCTGTTGGAATTGGAAGTGGTCACGGCCACCCGTAACCTCGACGAGACCCGCAAGGAATTGTCGACGGTCAAGTTCAACCTCGAGCAAATGCAAAACCAATTGCGCGCCCACCAATTGCAGTCGGAGCAGTGGAATCGCCTGGTGGCCTTGCAGGAGGAAAAAGGGGCGCCCTGGCGCAAATGGATTTTCCTCGCGGCCGGGCTGGCGCTGGTCGTCGGCCTTTACCTGCTGCTGAGAGCGAATGCCGAAAGCACCAACCGCAAGGTGGCCGGCATCATTTCCCAGAAGAGCTGCCAGGACATCGCCCGGCAAATCGAGAAGTCGCCGCGTTATGCCAGCCAAGTCCTCATCTTCCGGAAATACGACAGCGACATTTATTTCAAGGCCAATGCCATGACTTGCGAAAAACTGCATCGCCTCGATTCGACGCAGGTGGGCGCCTTGTCCCAGGTGATGATAGCCGACTACCTGGCGGGCCACCAGGACGAGGCGGGCTTCAACGGCCACCGGGTTTTGCAGGTCAAGGACGTGGGTTTAAATACCTTGGTCGTGAAACTGATGAATAAGACGGCCCAGGATCTTTCCTTCAAGGTGCGGATACTGGAATTGGCGACCCAGTTGAAAGGCCTATTGCAGTCGGACAACGGGGAGGAGGGCGGCGATTTGCTGCTCATCGACCTGTTGGAGCCCACGCCTACCTAGAGTAGACGCCAGCCAACCGTCACCTTAATCACATGGACAACCGGCGGAGGGTCAAGCCGACGGCGCGGCCGCTTTTTTTCTCGCCAGCAGGCATTGGATGGTGCCCTTGAGCGTCGCGGCGTCATAAGGTTTGGAGATGACGGTGTCGAAGCCGGGGTCGGCCACCAGCCGGACTCCGCTCAAGTCCCCCGAGGTGAGAATGGCGCCGATGGAAGGGCATATGCGCCGGATGATTCTCAGGGTTTCGCGGCCCGAGAGGCCATTGGGCAAATTCTCGTCGACGATGGCCGCCGCGACCGTGGTTTCGGTGCCCTGGATTTTGCGCATGTAGGCGATGGCCTCGAGCCCATCGCGCATGCCCACCGTTTGGTAACCGATTTGTTCCAATAACCTTTGGGTGACGCGTAAGACCATGTCCTCGTCGTCTACCACCAGAATGCGCGCTTGGGTATTCATCGCTGTGACGCTAATCGAACCACCCCTCGGGACAAAGGACAAGTCATATCCTGGACAAGAATCGGGATTTACCGGCCAGGCTATGGAAATTTTGGTTTTATGCCGGTTGCGCGCGGCCATGTGAACGGATATTCCGGCAATGCCTGTTGTTATCTTCCTAAAGTCATGAAGCGGATTGATCACCGGGAGCGTGAAGAGAAGGCTCCGGATAGAGAGGCGAAAATGGTCCAGCCAAGCAAGAAAACCCCCGATCCCTTGGTTTCCATCGCCGACGTGCAGGGATTCGAAGACACCCGCCGCATCGGCATCGACCGGGTCGGCATCAAGGGCATACGCCACCCCGTGAAGGTCAAGGACCGCACCGGCGGCGAGCAGCATACCATTGCGAATTTCAACATGTACGTCTACCTGCCGCACAATTTCAAGGGTACGCACATGTCACGGTTCGTGGAAATCCTGAACCACCGCGAAAAGGAAATCACGGTCGAGAGCTTCCGCGCCATGCTTCCCGAAATGGCCGAGCGCCTCAATTCGGAATGCGGCCGCATCGAAATGACCTTCCCCTATTTCGTCAATAAAAAGGCTCCCGTCTCCGGGGTGGAAAGCCTGATGGATTATGACGTGACCTTTATCGGCGAAGTCGAAAAAGGCGTGGTGGACATGACGGTGAAGGTGGTGGTGCCGGTGACCTCGCTTTGCCCCTGCTCCAAGGAAATCAGCCGCTATGGCGCGCATAACCAGCGCTCGCATGTCACGGTGACGGCCAAGCTGGATGCGGGACCGCATTTCCTCTGGATAGAGGACATCATCGACCTGGTCGAATCGGTGGCGAGTTGCGATCTCTACGGCTTATTGAAAAGGCCAGACGAGAAATACGTGACCGAAAAGGCCTATGACAATCCCAAATTCGTCGAGGACATGGTGCGCGATACGGCCCATTTATTGAATTTGGATCAGCGCATCGCCCACTATATCGTGGAATCCGAGAATTTCGAGTCCATCCACAATCACAGCGCCTACGCCTTGATTGAAAAGGACAAACGGAAAAAGTCTTAATATCTTCCCACCCGCTTGCAGGAAGCCGAAGGTTGGGGCCGGAAAGGGCCTGAATCGAGGCATAACGAGGAATCCCGTTGAAATCGGGAGCGAGCCCGTCGCTGTAAGCGGTGCCTGATCTTCGGGGCGACTTGGGATAGCGTTTTTACGTCCAAGTCGTCCAGCCACTATCCTCGCGGATGGGAAGGCGAAGATACTTCTGGGGTTTGGTTGAACCTGAACCCCACACCGCAAGCCAGAAGACTCACCTGCATCCAACCCCAGCCGCATCACCGGCTTGGGGACTTCCTAACCGACCCTCCGGCGCGAGGGAGAGGATGTATGGTATTACCCCCCCTGCGCGTGGGCCCGGCCCCGCGCGTTTTCCCGGCTCTCGCCGCCATCGCCTGGCTGGCCGCCGCTTCGCTCATGCCTTCGGCCGCGCATGCCGCCGCGGCCAAGACCGAGGCGTCGGAATTGCCCGCGCAATCGGTGCATCGCGATCTCACGGCTACGCGCCTGAATGCCGGTCAAGGTGAATTGACCCTTTTGCCCGGCGACTGGGAAGGCCGGACCTTGACCCTGGCCGATTTATTGGCCGAGCAGGCGGGCATCGAGACCCGGCGCTATGGCGGGCTCGGCAGTTTTCAGACCCTCTCCATACGCGGGGCGACCGGAGCGCGCGTCAAGGTCTATCTCGATGACATTCCCTTGAATTCGGCCGGCGGCGGTCCGGTGGACTTGGGCAAAATCGATTTGGTTTTGTTGGAGCGCATCGAAGTGCGGAAAGGCATCGCTCCCGCCGAGGACGGGGGCAATAGCCTGGGCGGCGTCATCCGCCTCTATACCCGGGGCCAGGGAGATGCCAGGGCCGAGTCGAGGCTGTCCCTGGGCGCGGGCAGCCATGGCCTGCAGCGCTATGCCCTGTCGGCGGGGAGTTCGCCCTCGGGGGGAGGGGCCTTGCTGTCGGCCTTCGGCAATCTCGCCTTCACCCGCGCGGACAATGATTTCGATTATCTCGACCGCAATCAAACGCCTTACAATCCCGACGATGACCGGTGGACGGTGCGGAAAAACAGCGCCTATCGCGATTGGCAAGGCCATGCCCAGGTGAATTGGGCCTTGGCCGGCGGCCAGTTGCGTTTCAAGCTGGGCCATAGCGAGAATGGCGGCGGCCTGCCGGGAAAGGAAGGCCAGGTGAGTTATGGCTCCGGCTTTTCGGACAGGCAAACCCAATACCATGTCAGCTATGGCCGGGGAAGTTCGGATAAGGGCTGGCAAAACGAATGGTCCCTGTCGGTGGACGAACAGAATCCCGCCGTCCACTGGACCAAGGACGATCCCATCGGCTGGTCCATAGCCGGGGACACGGTCGAGCTTTTCAGCCGCAGCCAGAAAAAGCAGGCGCAATGGCGGCTCGCCTCGCCGGCTTTCGCCTTGGGCGCCATCACCCACGAATGGCTCATGCTGGCGGTGGCGCAGCAGGAAAACCTCAAGCCCTGGGAAGACGAAACGGGCGCTGAAACTTCGGGCTGGAATAATGGGCGGCGCGGCCTGTCGCTCGCGCTGGATTGGAAACCGGTTTTGTCCCTGGGCGCGGACAAGAGCCTGGCGGCGACTCTCGGCGGGCAGGCCGAGTGGCTGGAAAACCGCACCGAAGGCGCCAATATGCCTTATGGGGGCGATATTTCCCTGGGCACCGATCCGGCGCAATACCAAAGCTGGCGCCTGGGCCTCTTGGGTCGGCCATCGGCGAGCCTTTCCCTGTACACCAACCTGGCCCGCTTTTACCGGCTGCCCGGTCTGGTCGATCTCTTCGGCGGACGTTGGGGCATGCTGGCCAATCCCGAATTGAAGCCCGAGCAGGGGCTTAATTTCGAAGCGGGGGCGCGCTGGCATTGGCCCCAAGGTTTCGCGGAAGCGTGTTTTTTCCGGAATAGCGCGCAAGACGCCATTCTCTACCAACAAAGCGCCAGCTTGCTCAAGGCGTATAACCTCGACGCTTCGCTGGCCCAGGGGCTGGAATTCTCCGCCCGGCAGGAAATCCTCTGGGGCTTCAATCTATCCCTGACCGCGACGGCCCAGGACACGCGTAACACCTCCGCTACCTATAACCGCGGCAAGCGCCTGCCCGATCAGCCGTCCTTCAGCCACCACCTCCGCGAATCGCTGCCGCTTCCCGGCGGCTTCGTCATCGAGCACCGCTGGGAAAGGCGGAGCGAGGTCTTCCGCGATCCCGGCAACCTGCAGCGCATCCCCGCGCAAAACCTGCAGCACGTGAAATTGCACTGGTCCCATGGCCGGCGCGTGGCCGCCGATTGCAGCGTGCAAAATATCACCGACGAGTTTTACGAGGATGCCTACGCCTCTTACCCCTATCCCGGCCGCCAGGTGGAAGTCACCCTGAACGTCGGCCTGTGACGCTTGAATCCCCGAAAGGAAAACATGAAAAGCCATTTCCCCTCCCGCAAGTCCCTGTTCGCCGCCCTCGGCCTGGTGGCGGCCAACTCTTTTTTCAGCGGTTGCGTCGAGGACTCCATCGCCGGCCGCGATGAAAATCCCCCGGACGACACGGCCTCCACCCTCCTTCGGCGGGTCTATGTCGCGACATCGGATTATACCAGCGGTTTGCTTTTGAGCTTCGACGCCGATTCCCTGAAGCGCGGCCCCGATTCCTTGGAAATCCATTCCGACAGCCGCATCGTGTCGCATGGCGAATACCTCTATGTCCTCGAAAGGTTCGGCGCCGACAATATCCTGAAATACGATCCCGTCGCCGGCCGCGTGGTTTATCAAAAACACCTGGCAGATATGGCCAATCCCGCCGACATCGGCTTTCACGACGATTCCACGGCCTATGTGGCCATGGAAAATACCACCACCTTCCTCAAGGTCGATCCGCGCACCGGTACCCTCCGCGATTCCGTCGACTTGTCGGACTATATCTTCACCCCCGACTCGGGCCAGGGCGAGAAAGCCCAATCGCCGCATGCCTTCGCGGTGCAGGTCTCGGGCGATACGGTGTTTCTCGGCTTGCAGCGCCGCAACGGCGATTATCGCTTCCCCGGAGGCGCTTCGTTCATCCTGATGCTGGATGCCAACACTTTGGCCGTCCTGGATACCTTGGTCGCGCCGGGGTCCAATGCTTCGGTTTTGTGGATGGACGAGGACGGGATTTATCTCGCCTGCCAAGGCGCGCTTACCGATTTGACCGATGGCGGCATTTACCGCTGGGACAAGACCGATTGGCAGGCCACCACGCTGTTCTCGGGTGAAGCCATCGCGGGCAATATCACTTCCGTGGTTTGCGACACCCAAGCGCGGTGCTATGCGTCGGTCGGCAAGAGCTGGCCGAATACCCAAATCTTGTCGCTCGATTTCAAAACCCGCACCGTCCAAGATTCCCTTCCCGGCCTTAAGGAGGCGGGAGGAGGCCTGGCTTGGGACGCAAAAACCGGCCGGCTTTGGGTGGGAGAGAGGAATGCCACCCAATCGGGACTGGTCGTTTTCGACGCGCAGCGCGAAAAAGTCGGCGCCACCTTGAAAACCGGCTTGCCCCCCGCCGACTTGCATTTAGCGCGCCGCTGAGGAAAAAATCTTAGCGGCCTTCCATCCTTTGGGCGACAATAAAAACCGGGTGGAAATCGATTCCGCCCGGGTATCGCCTGGCTACGAAATATCCAATACCTTCATTTGCCTCAACCTCAGTGCGTTCGCGATCACCGACACCGAACTCATGCTCATGGCGGCGGCGGCGAACATGGGGCTAAGCAATAGGCCGAAGGCGGGATAGAGGATCCCCGCGGCCAATGGAATCCCCGCGGCATTGTAAACGAAGGCGAAAAACAGGTTTTGTTTAATGTTCGCCATGGTTTGTTGCGATAATTTTCGCGCCCGGACGATGGCGCGCAAATCGCCTTTGACCAGAGTGACTCCCGCGCTTTCCATGGCCACGTCGGTACCGGTGCCCATGGCTATTCCGACTTGTGCCTGGGCCAGGGCCGGGGCGTCATTGATGCCGTCTCCGGCCATCGCCGTGAAACGCCCTTCGGCTTGTAGGCTTTTCACCTTGGCGGCTTTTTGATCGGGCAATACATCGGCCATGACCTCGTCCATTCCGAGTTTTTCGGCTACAGCCCGGGCGGTGACGGCATTATCACCGGTGAGCATGACGATGCGTATGCCTTGGCGATGCAGGGCCGCTATGGCTTCAGGCGTGCCTTCCTTGACGGGATCGGCGACGCCTACCAAGCCAGCCAACTTTCCATCCACGGCGGCGAACATCACGGTTTGGGCCTGGGCCTGCAAGGCTTTGGCACGAGCCACCAGGTCAACCCCGGCGGTTCGCGTATTCGCTTCCATATCCACCTGCATCTCCGTCATGAGCGTAAGATTGCCTAATGCCACGGTTTGATCGCCTACTTTGCCTTTAACGCCTTTGCCCGTGATCGACTCAAAGGCCGATGCGTCGGAAAGGCTGATTCCCCTGTCTTCCGCGCCTTTCACAATGGCCGCCGCCAGGGGATGCTCGCTCCCCTTTTCCAAGGCGGCGATGAGGCGTAAGAATTCCTTTTCATCGTGTCCATGCGCTTCGACCGTCACCAATTTCGGTTTGCCCTCGGTGAGGGTGCCGGTTTTGTCAACCACCAGGGTATCCACCTTCCGCATTTCCTCGATGGCTTCGGCGTCGCGAAAGAGAATGCCCATTTCGGCGCCTTTACCCGTGGCCACCATGATGGACATGGGCGTCGCCAAGCCCAAGGCACAAGGACAGGCGATGATAAGCACCGCCACGGCATTGATGAGGCCATAGGTCATGGCGGGTTCCGGGCCGAATACCGACCAGGCCAGGAAGGTGATGGCGGCGATTAAAACCACGGCGGGTACGAAATACCCTGCAACCCGATCGGCCAATTTTTGAATGGGCGCCCGGCTTCTTTGGGCTTCGCTGACCATGGCCACGATGCGAGCGAGCAGGGTTTCGGAGCCCACCTTTTCCACTCGCATCACCAAGGTGCCGGTACCATTCAAGGTGGCGCCCACGACCTGGTCGCCGGTCTTTTTCTCTACGGGCATGGATTCGCCCGTCACCATGCTCTCATCCACATGGCTTTGGCCGCTTTCCACCACCCCGTCTACCGGCACCTTTTCGCCGGGCCTTACCCGCAGCCTATCGCTTGGCGATACGGCATCCAGGGGCACGTCCTCTTCGGTCCCGTCCGGGCGCAACCGACGGGCCAACTTGGGGGCGAGGCCTAAGAGTTTTTGAATCGCCGTCGAGGTTTGGCCGCGGGCGCGTAGTTCCAGCACCTGGCCGAGCAGAATCAAGGTGATGATGACAGCCGATGCCTCGAAATAGAGTTCCACCCTGCCGCCTTCCATGCGGAAAGAGGGCGGGAAGAGATCGGGAAAAAGCACCGCGATGACGCTATAAAGGTAGGTGACGCTCACGCCCAGGCCGATGAGGGTGAACATATTCAGGCTGCGGTTTTTAAGCGACAGCAGAAACCGCACGTAAAACGGCCAGGCCGACCATAAACAAACCGGTGTGGCCAAGGCCAATTCCAGCCAAGCGCGGATAGACGGAGGAATGAAGGTGGAGACCGGTTTTCCCGGTAGCATGTCGCCCATGACCAGTAAAACCAGTGGCAGGGTAAGCAGGGTGGCGAACCAGAAACGACGGGACATATCCTTCAGTTCCACGTGGTGAATGTCTTCGCCGCCACCATCTTTAGGTTCCAAGGCCATGCCGCAAATGGGACAGACTCCTGGCCCGCTCTGGATAATTTCCGGGTGCATGGGGCAGGTGTATTGCAGCGAAGAATCCGCTTTGCCGGAAGCGGAGGCTTCCGTCTTGGCGCCGCGAGGATCATGCGCCACGCCCTCGGAATCCAGGCTGGCGGGATGTGTATGGTGTGTATTAGGATGATGGGAATGGTGGGAATGTGAGGTTGGCATGATGAAACTCCTTCATTTCAAATAGCCGGGTTTTTCCGGCCCGACCCGTTAGAGACGAGGGCGGCCGACCATCCTTACACTTCCATCCCTGTTTTTTTCGCCAGGGCTGGTTGACAAGTGCAATCCAGGCAGGAATGTTCGGTACAGGCCCCACAAGCGCGTATCAAACGGGTTTTAAGGGCATGCCTAGCCCGGTGCAGGCGTACCGAAGCGTTGTTTTCGGTGATTCCAAGATCTTCGGCAATGGCGGCTAGTGACTCCGATTCCAAATCGGAGCGGCGAATCATTTCGGCGTATTGAGGCTTGAGGGAGGGGAGTAAGCCAGCCAGGCAACCGCAAAGAGCGGCCTCGATTTCCTCCAAAGGCGGTGCATCGGGTAGGGATTCCCGTTCTAATGCCGTCTTTTTCCTGGTTTCAGCGGCCTTGGATCGGTAATGGTCCGTCAGGGCATTGCGAAGGATTTGGTAGAACCAGGAAACCAGGCTATCCGGATTCCGAAGCGGTTGTGATTGCCTCAAAGCTTTGACCAAGCTTTGCTGGAGCAAGTCCTCGGCGTCTACCTCGCTATCGACCCGGCTGACCAAGAAATTTCGAAAAGCCCGGTGATTCTGGAGCAAGGTTTCGACTATTCCGGTTTCCATGGCATTGTATCCCGCGTCATCCCGGAAAAGATTTTGAGCGTGCGCCCATACCCCGGTCCGGGCGTAAAAATGCTTTTATAGCCCCTGAAAAGCCGGGTGAGGGACCCTCCATTTGGCGGCGTTTTAACCTTTCGGTCAAATGTTCTGAAAACCCCGCCTCCCCGCGAATTCGCAGGGGGGTGGGTTCTTGGCTACTTTTGCCTCCCTTTCACACGCATGACGAGGCAATATGCTCAATGTCGCTGATCTTTCCCTTGCCTTCGGTAAGCGCATCCTTTTTCAAGACGTCAATCTCTCCTTCAACCGGGGGAATTGCTATGGCGTCATCGGAGCCAACGGGGCCGGCAAATCCACCTTCCTGAAAATCCTGTCGGGGGAAATCGAACCCAGCTCGGGCGTGGTGGTCAAGCCGCCCAAGGCGCGCATGGCCGTGCTCAAGCAAAACCATTTCGAATTCGACGAGTTGACGGCCCTGGCCACGGTCATCAAGGGCCATCACGACCTTTTCGACATCATGACCGAAAAAGACGCGCTCTATCTCAAGCCCGATTTTTCCGATGCCGACGGCATCCGCGCCAGCGAACTCGAAGGCGAATTCGCCGAAATGGGGGGTTATAACGCCGAGAGCGACGCGGCCTCCTTGCTCTCGGGACTAGGCATCAAGGAATCGCTGCATGCTTCCAAGATGAAAGAGCTCAGCGGCGGCGACAAGGTGCGCGTGCTTTTGGCGCAAGCCCTCTTCGGCAATCCCGATATTTTGCTGCTCGACGAACCCACCAATACCTTGGACGTCGATTCGGTGCTGTGGCTGGAGGAATTCCTCTACAATTTCGAGAACCTCGTCATCGTGGTCAGCCATGATCGCCACTTTCTCGATCGCGTCTGCACCCATATCTGCGACGTCGATTTCAATAAAATCCAATTCTTCAGCGGCAATTACGGCTTCTGGTACGAGTCGAGCCAACTCGCCCTGAAGCAAAAGCAGGATTCGAACAAGAAAAAAGAAGACAAGATGAAGGAGTTGCAAACCTTTATCGCCCGCTTCTCGGCCAATGCCAGCAAGTCGCGGCAAGCCACATCGCGCAAGAAAATCCTCGATAAAATCACCCTGGACGACATCAAGCCCAGCAGCCGTAAATATCCCTATATCATTTTCAAGCAAGAGAAAGAGGCCGGCAAGGTCATACTCGAATGCGAGAAACTGGCCGCCGCCGTGGAAGGCAAGACCGTCTTTTCGGGCTTCGATTTGAATGTCCGCAACGGGGATAAAATCGCCTTCGTGGGCCGCGACGGGTTGCCCGCCACCACCCTTTTCCGCATCCTGCTGGAGCAAATCCAGCCCACCACCGGCGAATTCCGCTGGGGTGCTTCGACCACGCGCGCCGATTTCCCCAAGGACGCCACCGAACTCTTCGACACCGACATGAACCTGGTCGATTGGCTCAGCCAATACAGCAAGGACAAGAACGAACAATTCCTGCGCGGCTGGCTCGGCAAAATGCTCTTCTCCGGGGAAGAGTCGCAAAAGAGCGCGCGGGTTTTATCGGGTGGCGAAAAGGTGCGCTGCCTGCTCTCGCGCATGATGCTGCAACAGGCCAATGTGCTCTTGCTCGACGAACCCACCGGCCACTTGGATTTGGAAAGCATCGAGGCCCTGAACAATGGCCTCAAGGAATTCACCGGCACGGTTCTATTCACTTCCCAGGATCATCAATTCGTGCAGACCGTAGCCAATCGCATCATCGAACTCACCCCCAATGGCTGGATAGACCGCGCCACCACCTATGACGATTATCTCGAAGACGAAGGCATCAAGGCTTTGCGGGCCAAGTTATACGCCTAAAGGCGAGCCTTCATTTCGCGGAAGGGTCAAAAAAAAAGCGCCTGCCCCGGTGAGGGACAGGCGCCTGAATGACGGATGAGGCTCTGGGTTATTTAGCCAGGTTGATCATCTGGCTATGCGAGTAATCGCCGGCCTTGAAAACCACCAGGTAAAGTCCCGCGTCCACCTTCATTTGTCCGCGGTCGAGCGAATAGGAACCCGCCGCTTGCTTTTGGTCGACGAGGTTCAAGCGCAGGCTGCCATCGAGATTATAGAGCTTCATCGAAACGAATTCCGAGGTGGGCAAGGAATAAGAAACCAGGCCCGGGCTCGAGACGAAGCGGGAAACGTTCTTTTGCTGGGTTTTCAAAATGGGCGTCAAGGTGCCGGGATTGGCGACTTCAGGCGCATTCCAGAGCTTTTTCAGCAAATCCATTTTCCGCTGATCCACGCCGGTCCAGGTTCCCCAACCGGCTTTATTCGAAACCGGATCATAAGCCATGGTGAAAACGCCGTAGGTATCGGCTGATTCCGGATTGATGGACCAGTAAAAGGAATCGTAAATGCCTTCCCGGGTCATGTAATCGACAAAGGCGTTTTGCCACTTTTGATCGACCGTATTATCGGTGATATAGCCGAATTTGGAAGTGTTGTTGGCATCCGCCTTTTTCGGCCAATCCATGTTGCCGCCGTATTCCCCGATGGCCACGGCATAACCCATGGCGCGTAAGTAACCGAAGTGCTCATGCCAACCGCCGTCGACCACGGCCTGGTCGATGACGATATTGCATTTCTGGGCGGCGAAGGCATCGCCGTCGAGTTCCTTGCATTCGGGTTGAGCAGGGTCAGCAAACATTTTCTGGACATAAACGGCCGGGCCATAGGTATGCGGCGAAAAGACCAGCTTGCTCTTGGGCATGGTAGGCGGTTTCAGGCCGGCTTCGAAAAGGTTTTCACCCCAGTTGGGATTCGACGTCGCGCTGCCGTGGGGAGTGGGGGTGGTGGTGGTCGGGCTGCCGTCTTGGGACCCATTCGTGGAACCGATGCCCTGGGCGAAGATGAGGATATTGGGATTCACCGAGCTGACCGCGGCATAGGCCTGGTCGATCAAGGAAGACCATTCGGCCCAGCTATAATCCCAAGGTTCGTTGAAGATGTCGATGCCCATGATATTGTCGACGCCCAATTCGGCGCCCAAACCGGCCAGCAGCTTCAGGTCGGCCAGCCACTTGGTCACGCCATAAGCGTGAATGGTCTTGACCGTGCTCGGGTTTCCGGTCTCGGAGCAGGAATAATCCTCGCGCTTGAATTCGTATCCGGTGCGGGTCGCGTCCACATAAGGAGGACGGGCATCCAGGCGTCCGGCGCGCCAGCCCACGTAATTGGAGCAGGAGTGCATGTCGAGCATGACATAAAGCCCGGCTTTGGAGCAGGCCTGGATAGTCGCCTTCAAAGCGGTGAAAGCGCCTTGAATCCGCACGGACTCGGAGTTTTTGAGATTGGGATCCTTACCTTGGGGATCATTGTCGGTCAGGGTCTGGGGGGAAACCGGCAGTCGGATGCTATTGAAACCCAGGCCCTTGATTTCGGCGGCATCCTTATCCAGGGTGCGGCCGCTCTCGCTCCAGAACACATTACCGATATAAAGTTCCATCGGAGCGCCGCTGGGATTGGAGGCGTCGCTGGCTTCCTCATGGCGTCCTTCCAACCCGAACCAGGAGCCGCCCTTGATGCGGAATATCGTACCATTGAGCGTGATATTGCCTTTGGCATCGACGGCCCATTCATTAGCAGCCTGGGCAACCGTGGAGGCTAGAAGGGCTGAAATGGTCGCCAGAACAGCGACTTTTTTGACATTTCTTTTACTTTTCATCGGCTATGGTCCAGGTTGTGTAGGTGATTTTCGCCGGTTACCAGCTCATTTTGGATTAGTGCATTCGGCAAGCTGGCAGGTTCATCCTTTTGCTTTCAATATGAACGACCTCGGCGGATCGAGGGATCGCCAACGGAAATCCGGGCTAAGAGGTGAGGTTAGGGCGCGGCGGCAGATGCTGTCTAGGGAGAGCCGGGCGACCTAGGGGCCCTACTCTTGGTAAGGATGAGTAAATCGGGTTTATTGACCCTCGGGCGGCTGCCACAGCTCGATCTTATGGCCTTCGGGGTCGAGCACCCAGCCGAATTTCCCGTACTCGGATTCCTCAACTTTCTCAAACACCTGGCAGCCCTCGTCCTTCAAGGCCGCGATCAGGCCGTGGAGGTCTTCGACTCGGTAATTGATCATGAAGGGAGCGGAGCTGGGCGCGAAAAGGTCGCCCTGGTCCGAGGTGATGCACCAATTGGTGGAGCCCGTAACCGGCTGACCCTCGGCGTCCGTCCAGGGAAAGGCCGTTCCGCCCCAGGCCTGGACACCGATGCCCAGATGCCGCTTGTACCAGGCCTGCAATGCCGCCGGGTCCTTAGCCTTGAAGAAAATACCGCCGATGCCGGTGACTCGTTTCATGGGACCTCCTGGGAATGGCGCATGTCGGGGGATTGGTTCAAGAGTTACAGAAGATTTACATCAGTTGAACCGAATCCCTGGTTGCCGCCTTGTACTTTAGGCCCCAGCACCCTTCTAACGCGTCCAAAACCTTAGGGGTGGGCTGCTCGGAGCGCTGTCCATGGTAAAATGGTTTTCCGGTTTTCTCTTTGCGCCGGGTTTCTGTTTGGGGGGCACGGTTTGGCCATTGGAAGAATTTAATTCGGAGCCATTTCCGATCGGGGTTTCCATCGTGGAAACCTTTCCCGCAAAAAATCCCGATTCCATTTCCTTGGTCCGTATTCAGTGTGATACCTTCTATCGAGATGGTTCCGCTTGGCAAGTCAATGCCAAAGCCTATTTCGAGAAAACCACAATTGAAATTCCCATTGCCCATCTTGAGCTCGGCGAGCGAATGCTTGCTTACTTCCGTTTTGATGAGGGTAAGGGTGAGTCCTCCGCGCGATTCACCCGGTTGAGCTGGTCTCCTCCATCTGGAAAATCCCGGGTCTTCGGCGATTTTTCGCCGGGTTCCATTCGCGCCTACGAGCGAACCTTTCTCTTTAGGTCACCGGCGCCGGGAGGCAGTGCGGAACAGCAAAAACAAATTTGGCGTGTCACCTTATTAGAAGCGAGAACCGATGCTTCGCTTCGCACTACCCGTTGGAACCTTGCCTGCAAACAAGCCATTACCCTCAACCACCCTTTGGGGGATTCCGTATTTGATGCCCTGGCGATTGAAAGCGAATGGGATACCGTTTTGATGACACCCATTGATAGCCCCATTTATTTACAGGCTTTTGAGAGGGGGAATCCATTATCAAACGACGATAATAGGCATATCCGATCGCCCATTTGGATTCCTGATGACCATGGTCCATTTTTGACTATTCCTTCAGCCAACTCACGCGAAGGAATATTTTTCGACAGTACGGCCGATCTCTTTGGTATTCAGCCACAATGCCCATCGCTCTACGCCAATGGGAGAATCGAAGGATTCCAGTATTTTCAAGAAAGAGCGGGCCTGGTTTTTTCCACCGTGAGTCAAATAATGATGAGTGGAGAAGATCGGGAAACCATACGGTTATTGGAATATGGAAAGGAGACCATACCCATCCGGAATCTTCGCATCTCAAGGCGAAACGGCCAGGGAAAATCCCTTCAACCGCTGATCCGACAAAGAGGGCAACCCTCATTCGAGGTCGGCGGAAAAAGCATTAGTCCGCTCGGTAGAAATCTGGGGCGATGATCCGGGGGCCGGATTCGGCAAGGAAATGGGATGCCTATCGGTTAGGGGAAAAAATCCAGCGTGGAACACGCTTCAAAGGGGTATGCTATCGAGCGTGAGGGTAGCCAAGATCGGGGAAAGCGTGGATCCCATGAGCAGGGTCTTGGCTCTTCCCCTCAGCCTGCTGCTTTCCGCTTGGCCTGCCGCCGCGGGGGCAAGTCCGGTGGATGCAAGCACCCTGCAAGGCAAGGTTTTATTCGGTTACCAGGGTTGGTTCGATTGTCCCAGGGCGGGACAAGGCAGTTGGATTCACTGGTCCCAGGGGATACCTACGCCTTCCACCTTGACGGTTGATCTCTACCCGGATTTATCGGAATTCGAGGCTGAAGATCTTTGTCCCGCGGATGATTTTAAAATAGGTGGGAAGCAGGCGTATTTATTCAGCTCCCACAATGCCGCTATCGTGGATGCGCATTTCCGTTGGATGGAAGAAAACGGACTCGATGGGGTTTTCGCGCAGCGCTTCGGCACGGAAACCTCCTGGCGGAAATCCTCGGGGGAAACCGTCCTCCGGAATATCATGGCGGCATCCGCCAAGCATGGTCGCGCCTTCGCCTTGGAATACGACATCTCCGGACTCCAGGAGGCCAATGTCGTCCAGACCTTGCAGCTGGACTGGATGTATCTGGTGGATCAGATCAAGCTCACCGAACATCCGAATTATCTGCATCACGAAGGAAAACCCGTATTGAGTATTTGGGGCATCGGCCTCAACGATGCCGGGCATCCGCCCGAGGATCCGGCCGTGGCGGCCGCCATGATCCAATGGTTTCAAAGCGATGCCCCGGAAAAGTACCGCGTCTATTACGTCGGCGGCACACCCTACCATTGGCGTGGTTTGGCCAACGATTCGCGCAGCGATCCCAAGTGGAAAGCGGTTTACCGATCCATGGATGCCATCCAACCCTGGACGGTGGGAAGGTATGTCGATGCCGCAGGAGTCGATGGTTGGAAAAAGGATGTTCTCATTCCCGATTTGGCTGAGACCAAGTCCGGAGGGCAATTCTATATGCCGGTGGTCTTCCCCGGATTTTCATGGAAAAACCTGAATGATGGACCCGAAAACCAAATCCCCCGGAAAGGCGGAACCTTTTTTTGGCGGCAGGCCATGCAGGCCAAAGCCGCCGGGGCGAGTATGCTCAAAATCGCCATGTTCGACGAGGTGGACGAAGGTACCGCCATGTTCAAGGTTACGTCCAAGCGTAGCGAGGCGCCGGATGACGGGTATTGGCTGACCTTGGACGCGGATGGAAAAGACTTACCTACGGATTGGTATTTGCGGTTGGCCGGCGAGGTCACCCAGGTATTCCATGGGTTACGTCCCATCAGCGATACGATTCCCATCCAACCGGGTGATGACGTCAGCGCGCTCCAAGCCAAGCACCCCAGAAGGGCCGGAGGGGCCAAGGGCATGCATTGGCGCATGACACCGGATGGCGGGCTCGTTTTCCAAGGTCTGCCTGCAGGGGATAGGCTAAGGATATGGGATATGCGCGGCAAAATCATGGGTGAATCGCCGATACGCCGGGGTAGGGCGGATTGGGACGGACGCGATGCGCAAGGCAAGCGATTCAAGCCGGGGATCTATTGGGTGGATCCAGGCGGCGGCGGGGCTAAGGCCCTGTGCTTGGGATTTGGGCTTAGGTGATTTCTTTGTCGTCCGCCTTTTTTTTCTTAATTCCTGCCTTGACCACTTTTCTTACCTCTTGAATTTCTTTCGCTTGAGGTTCAATGACCTTTTGGATTTCGTTGATTATCGAGCTCATGCTATCCCCTCCTTTCGAGGGGCTTTTCATACGGACTATTCCAGTTATGGCCACCAGAGCAACCAGGCTAACGATACCGATTTGAATCCAAGTTTCATTCATTGTTGATTCGCCTCTTTGATTTTGAGGAGGCCGCCTTTTTACCCGTTTTTTTCGCGGTTTTCTCCGGCATGGATTTCGTGTAATCCAAAGCCATTTTTATCCAGGCCTTCAATTGGGCCTGGGTTGCAATGCCCGGTGCTTCGACATAGATGAACCCCGTCATGGGCTTACCCGTAAAATTCATGACCTTGGCATGGGGCTTGGCCAAGGCCTTGTCATGCGTATCAGGACCCACCCTCACCAATAATTCGTTTTTCACGATACCCACGGTCATATGCCCGCGCACCATGAAAGCGATGCCGCCGAACATTTTCTTTTCGATGATCTTGGCTTCGTCCGCCAAGGCGACCCGAATGCGTTGCGCCAGTGTTTCGTCAAATGCCATTCCGGCTATCCTTGGGGATGGGTATTCCAAACCGATGGGAATCTAACTCAGAAAATGAATCGGTTTTCTTGGTAACCCGGGGTATTCAATCGCCCCAGTAACCGTCCTAAGTCAGATGGGCTCGCGTCACAAAACAATGCCAATATGAATACCCGCTCCTTGGGGATTGTCCCAACGGTAATTGTAGGGGCTCATAGGACCCACTAGGTTGTACTTGAATTCAAATCGGGGTTGAGTCTTTTGAGCATGGGTGGCAAAGCCTATCAGTAGCAAGGCGAATACAAGCTTCATGTTTCGGTTGGACGTGCCTAGGGTAGGATTGGTTCCTTAAGTTTTTTGAAAAACCAGCGTCAAATCAAACGAGAATACCCGATAGATGATGACGAGGACTGCCCTTTTATTCTCTGGCTAGATAATGGTTTCAACGGGGCTTTCAATTTCAGAACCAGGCCGCGACAAATAAAATCCCCACCGGGACGGATAAATAAAGGACGAGCATTCCCAAGCATCCCCCCGATGCATGTCCATTTGAATGCACCTTCGGTCGTTGATGCGGTTGCGTGGAAAGCCATTTCCTGTGGCAGTTATTGCAGTAGAACGATGTTTTCCCCAGGTTCCAAGCCTGGATGGTGCGGCTATTGTGAAGGGTATTTTTAGAACATTTCCGACAAATGAAATCCTTTTCTTTCGGCCGTGAACCTTTCTTCAGTTTTTGAAAGAAAAAAGCGGCGCCTAAAAAGAGGGCTAGGAATAACCAGAAAGCAAAGGGTGTGTCAGTCATGGCAATCCTTTTTATAAAACGATTATTTTTACCGTTCAAATGCGTCGATGCTTGGACCGGGATTTTCGATCCAAATAACGATGTCAAAGAGCGTACATTATGCCATTGAGCGGTTCGATCAAAACCTGTTTTCCGGACAGGGACGCGCTTTCCCCCCTTGATTTTTCGGGATATCCGGGAAAACAGGCGGTATCGCCTTCGGCGCCAATGAAACGGACCGGATATTTGCTATTCGCTGCGCAAAATCTTCTCCATCTTTCGTCCCTTGGCCAATTCGTCCACCAACTTGTCTAAGTATCGGACATTCTTTGTCAGGGGATTTTCGATTTCCTCAACCCGATAGCCGCAAATCATACCGGTAATCAAACGTGCATTGGGATTCAGGTTGGCCTTTGCAAAAAACTCCTCGAAGGTCGCTTTGTCGCTGATCTGTTTCAAGATCGCTTTCTCGCTATACCCCGTCAGCCAAGAAATCACCTGATGCAACTCGGCTTTGGTTCGGCCTTTTTTCTCAATCTTGGCGAGGTAGAGCGGATACACGGAACTGAAGAGCATTTTGCGAAAGCGTTCATCGTGATTGGTGGTTTTGTCCATGTCAGACCTTATCCCAAGTTGGGAGTGGCTTCTTTCCGATTTTCTTCAGAACTTCATCAAAGTCCGAGAAAATCTCCTTCTTACTCTTACCCTTCCAAATATTTCGGAAGTAGCTCTGAGTTTCCATCTGAACGACCTCTTTCGTGAAAGCATATAAAGCAAACTGATTCAGAGAAACACCTTGCTCTTCAGCCATTAACTCCACCTTATGCTTTAGTTCATTAGGAAGGCGAACAATCATAGCGCTTTGATTATTACTCATTTCTTTTCTCCATATTGATCCGTTGATGAGATCAGCGAGATTAGTTGATAATCTCTCCCTTGTTGTTCGCCAGCCTTTCGCGCCACTTTTGGATATCTTCAGGCGTTTGCTTTTCCCAATCCGTTACTTCGCCGATGATCCTTAAGGGTGCGCCGGAGCGATAGGAACGTGTCGGATTGCCTGGAAATTTTTTGTCGGTGACATTCGGGTCATTTTCAAATTCCCCAGTGGGTTCAATGATATAGACACGTTCAGCCTCATTCCCTTTGGCCAATGCGGCTGCCAGTCCCGCTCCATTGACGACGGCCGTAAAGTAAATATGGTTCATTTTGAGATCGACTTGATAATTGGACGCGCCTCCGACGGTGAGAAAGTCCCCCACCTGCAAATCGGCTTTCGTTCCATGATAAAAGGGGCCCGGGTCGGAAGGTTTGCCCTGCTCCAAGGACGCCGATGCACGGTGCTTTTCGGCCTTGTGCGGTTCACCCAGGTCTTCGTAGCACTTCGCGATATTGGAATAAAGGGAAGGAAGGGCGCTTTTCACCGTGTCATCCTGGATGGTTAATGCCAACCGCAAACCCGTTTCGAGCCATTTCAACCGGTCGGAAACATTATTTTGGTGGCGCGCTACGTAATGAGCGGCGATAAACCTTTCAAAATCCTCGGTTGCCTCGATCCACGCCTGGACAAACCACTTGCTTGCCTCTTCGGGCTGACCCTTGCTTTCCGCTTCCATGCCCTGAATGCATAGTTTCACGATTTTGTTGTTGGGGTTGAATTCCATGAAGACCTTTCATTCCGTCCCCTCCGGCGGGAGTATTCGGGGTAAAGGTAAAATGGGATGGGTTTTGGAATACGGCTCCTCCGGAAACACCTGCGTGCTAATGGATGGATCCTGAAATTAACTGTGCTTTGTCTTTAACAAGGTTAGGCGAGCGTCCCGACTCCAGTAGCACCTTTAAATCGCAAAGCACGATGCAGAATCCCTCGGTGGCGCCGACGGCGGCATCGACATTGTCTTTGGGGAATCCGGAAGTCTCCACGGAAAGCAGGGTGACACTCTCGCCGGCTTCAGTGAAGTTCATGGAAACCATTACTCCGTCTGACCAACTGAAGACGAGTCGCCGGCTCTCTTGAAACTCGTGGACGGTAGTGGTTTCTACCGCCCCAGGCACCATGAAGCGCCATTCGACTATCGCATTCTTCGAAAGGGGTCCACTGGTGCTTTGTAGCCAGAACTTCGTGATCATCGAGGGGTCGACAAATGCTAGGAATACCTCGGATACTGGGCGGCGAATGGGGATTGCCACCTTGGCGACGGGCTGGTTCATATTGCATCTCCAAAGAACGGTGAAAAGGCCTCAGGACATCCGGCATGGGGAAAAATGACGGGAAGGGGTGGAAGTCCTGACCCGCAATTCTTTTCCTCCCTCAGGAAATACCCGCGGATCCCGATACATGCAATCACTTTTCGAGATTCCGTTCCTATAACTGACTGTGACTGGAGCGGGATTTTCGATCCGAGTTTAAGTTTGGAAAATCATCCCACTATCCCAGCATAGGCCGTGGCAGGGGGTTTATATCCAAGTTTGCTATGTGGCCTTTCTTGGTTGTACACGGCTAGCCACCGTTTTGTAAGCCATGCCGCTTCCGCTAGTGAACCGAAGATTTCCGCATCAAGCACCTCCTTCCGACAGGTTCCCACAAAACTTTCCGCACTGCCGTTCTGCCAAGGCTTACCGGGATCAATGTGAGCCATTTGCACCCCATGCCTCTCCGCCCACTGCTGGACCAGGAAGGCAATGAACTGACCTCCATTGTCGCATCGAATGAAATCCGGAATCCCAAAGCGGACAACGAGCTCACTTAAGCATTCCTCGACGTCCTTGGCCTTAAAAAGAGCGCCTAATCCTTGCATCCAACCCATAAGCCGAAGCCTCATCCTTGATAAGAAGGGCCATGAATCGTGAACCTCCCACTAGGCGGTCCTCCGCAAAATCCATGCACCAAACGGAATT